>Ga0208899_1000504_pt1 | contig 29313 bp, 32 predicted proteins | sample VirMetDEL_Nov_24_FD_184518 | JGI IMG/M metagenome (GOLD analysis project Ga0208899, IMG submission 184518) | Aqueous microbial communities from the Delaware River and Bay under freshwater to marine salinity gradient to study organic matter... | ecosystem: Environmental > Aquatic > Marine >... | reverse complement strand
CGTAGCAACCATTAACATTGGTGGTGGAGTACTAAATAGAGAATATACCTTCTCGTGTAAAATGACTGACAGTACAGGAAGTACAGCAGAGCGGTCTATCAAATTATCAATAAGAGAGAAATAATGGCATACAATTTTCTCGGTCTAGTAAATGAAATTAATCGTAGACTAAACGAAGTTGAATTAACCTCAAGCAACTTTAGTTCTTCTAATGGTTTTTATGCTCACGCTAAAGATGCAGTCAATGCGTCTTTACGTCACGTCAATCAGTCAGAGTATGGATGGCCTTTTAATCACGTAACACAAGAGGATGTGCTTACAGCAGGCACAACAAGATATCCGTTTCCTAATGACTGTAAAGTAATTTCGTTTGAAACATTTAGAATTAAAGAAGACTCTACACTTAATAATGACACTAAAAAACTAAGGGTAGTTAAGTATGAAGAGTATCTAGAAAGCAGCGTTTCACAAGAGTATAAAACAAGTACTTCAAACAATACCCTTCCTAACTATGTATTTCATGCACCTTCTTTAGAATACGGAATGGTTCCTCCACCAGACAAAGCCTACACTGTAGTATATGAGTACTATCGTATTCCTGTTGACTTAGAAATTTCTACAGATGTTCCTGCTGTTCCTGAACGTTTTAAACACATTATTGTAGATGGCTCTATGTACTATGCTTATTCTTTTAGGGGTGATACTCAAATGGCAGGGTTGTCTCTTCAGAAGTTTGATGAGGGAATTAAGCATATGCGTAGTATGCTAATTAACCGATTTGAATATTTACGTAGCTATATGATTTCAAGTAATCAGGGAGGTGGTCGCGTTGCTGCCTCCTCGTCTAACACAGGTTCTTCATTGGATTCACTATAATGGAAAAGTGGCAAACATTTCCCGTAGAGTTTAGAGGTGGTCTTGTAACTAATCTTAGTCCTTTACAGCAGGGTATAAATGCTCCGGGTAGCGCTACTATCTTACGTAACTTTGAACCTTCTATTGAGGGCGGATACAGGCGTGTTAATGGCTTTGATAAATACGATAGCACTATTGTTCCGCCGTATGGTTTGCCTGTTGTTCACGGTGCCTCACAAAGTGGTACTACACTTATTATAGCTAACATACATAAAACACCAGAAGCAGGTGACACTTTTACAGTCACAGGTGTTTCCGGTACATATACTATTGCGTCTAGTGGTGTTAGCTTTGATGCTACAAACAACAGAGCAACTTTAACTTTAACAACATCCTTAGATAGTAGTCCTGCTAATGCTGTAGCTGTTACCTTTGTAACCACAACCACAGAGCATCTTTTAACAGGACTAGCCGTATTTGAAGATACTGTGCTTGCACAAAGAAACTTTGATATATTTAAAACAGCAGGTTCAGGCTATACTCATGTAAACGTACCTACGTATGGTACTGTATTAGTCAACGCAGGTTCTCAAAGCGGTTCTACTTTAGCTGTAGACGGTCTGTCTGCTGCACCTCGTGCGGGTGACGTATTTAAAATTGCTGGTATAAATTTAGTATATACAGTTACAGCTAACGCTACTGTTAGTTCTGGTGAGTCAACACTTGCTATTGATCCTGCACTAGCTAGTAGTCCTGCTGACGATGCAGCAGTTACTTTTTTGTCTATCTCTCGTGACGGTGCTAGTAAATTAAGATTTGACCGTTATAACTTTGACGGTACAGATAAGATGATATTAGTAGATGGATCAAATGCTCCTGCTATTTATAATGGTACTACATTTACTGTTTTAAACAGTGCGCCGTCAGATGTAGTTGGGGCCGCACACGTAAAAAACTTTAAAAATAACTTGTTTTTTGCTAAAGGTTCTGCTATAACTTTCACAGCAGTATATACTGATACAGACTTTACCGCTGCTAACGGTGCAGGTACTATTAATGTAGGCGATGATATTACAGGACTATCTGTTTTTAGAGATACTTTATTTATATTTACAGAAAATGCTATTTTTAAATTAGCTGGTTCTACCATAGCTGACTTTAGACTAGACCCTGTAACAAGAGACATTGGTTGTTTGGCTGGAGATTCTATTCAAGAGGTCGGCACCGACGTTATGTTTTTAGCGCCCGATGGTCTTAGGTTATTAAGTGCAACAGAACGAATTGGTGACTTTAACTTTGCTAATATATCTAAAGCAATTCAAAGTGACTTTACAGACTTCGTTTCTTCTAGTACCGTTTTTTCTAGTTTAGTTATTAGGTCTAAGTCTCAATACAGAATATTAGGATATGCTGCGTCATTTACTAAAGAAAACTCTAAGGGCGTAATTGTTACACAGTTAGCTCAAGAAGGTGGTGGTGGTGTTGCATGTGCTGAAACTAGAGGCATTAAAGCACACGTAGCAGACAGTCATTTGCATGAAGGTGTTGAGTATATAGTTTTTGGTAATAACGATGGTTACATATATCAACTTGAACAGGGTAATAGCTTTGATGGTTCAGATATACAAGCAGCATTTTCAACACCACATTTGCCACTAGCTGATCCGAGAGTACGTAAAACTTTTTACAAGATGTTTTTATACACAGACCCTAAAGGTACAGTAACTATTAGTGCAAACTTAAAGTTAGACTTTGATGGTATATCAAGCATTCAACCAGATGCTATCAGTATAAACAATTTAGTAGCTGGCGGTTCTAGTGATGTTTCTTTATATAGCTCTGCCGTATATGGTACAGCAAGATTTGGCGGTAAATTACAATACGTATTTGAGGCACAGCTAATAGGTTCAGGATACACAGGGTCTTTAAACTTTACTAGTAACGGTACAGACCCATCATTTGCACTAGATGCAATGACAATAGAATACGCTAACAACGCGAGGAGATAATAATATGGGAACGGGTTATACAAGAAATGACGCATCTAATAATATTGCTACGGGTAATGTTATTAATGCGGCTGATCTTGATGGTGAATTTGATGCCATTGTTACTGCCTTTGGTACGTCAGGACACACACATGACGGAACTGCGGCAGAGGGTGGTCCCGTTACTGTTGTAGGTCCAGTACAAGATTTTGTTGTTAGTGCAGGCGAAATCAAACCTAAGACTACTAATACATTAGATATTGGTACAGCGTCTTTACAATTTAAAGATATGTACATTGATGGTATAGCTTACATTGATGGTATTGGTGAAGATGTTCTTGTAGCCACAGACAAAAAGATTCAACTGCGTGACACAGCTATTAGTATTAACTCTAGTACAGACGGTCAGCTTGACATTGATGCAGACGGTGAAGTAGAGATTGCTACAGGTACGCTAGACGTAAATGCTACTACCACTGATATTAGCGGTACACTAACAGTAGGTGGCACACTAACGGCTAGTAGCGGTGGTTCTTTAACAGGAACGTGGTCAAACTTAGGTACAGTTACTACTGTAGATATTAATGGAGGCACTGTTGATGGTGCTGTTATTGGTGGCGCTAGCGCGGCTGCTGGTACGTTTACAACTCTTACTGCTACATCCCTTAACTCTACAGCTGTTGGCAACTCGTCGGCCTCTACAGGAGCCTTTACTACACTTACAGCCTCAACCAATTTAAATGTTAATAGCTCTACTACCATTACAGGAATACTAGACGAAGATAATATGGCTTCTGATAGTGCAGCTAAACTAGCTACACAGCAATCCATTAAAGCCTATGTAGATAGTCAAGTAGGTACTGCTGATACATTAACTGAAGTTTTAGGTAATGGAAATAGCACAAGTGGCACTAACATTGTAGTTACTAGTGGCGACTCTATTACAACAAACACTATTAGTGAAACGACATCTGCTTCTGGTGTGACAGTTGATTCCCTACTAATTAAAGATGGTGGCATTACAGCGGCAGGCACTTCTACATTTGCGGGTCAAACTATTAGCAATCTGGGTACTGTTACTACAGCAAACATTGATGGTGGTACTATTGATGGTACTAACATTGGTGCTAGTAGTGCAGGGACAGGTGCTTTTACTACACTTACGGCAAGCACTAGCTTAAATGTTAATAGTTCTACAACGATTACCGGCGTACTTGATGAAGACAATATGGCTTCTAACAGTGCGGAAAAACTTGCAACGCAACAATCTATTAAAGCCTATGTAGACAGTCAGGTCGATACAGTAGACACACTAGCAGAAGTACTAGCTATTGGTAACTCTACAGGCGGAACTAATGTTGTTGTGACAGCAGGAGACGTTCTTACTACTAATACAATCAATGAAACAACGGGTGCATCAGGCGTAACCATTGATGGTGTACTGCTTAAAGACAGTGTTGTAACTGGCAACGTAACCGGCAACCTTACCGGCAATGTTACAGGCAATGCTTCTGGTAATGCTGGAACTGCTACTAAGTGGGCTACTGCTCGTACAATAACGCTTACAGGAAATGTAACAGGAACGTCTGGTGACTTTGATGGTACAGGAAGTTTAAGTTTTGCAACTAGCATTGCTGCTGGTGCTGTAGATACAGATGAACTTGCAGCAGATTCCGTAACGGCAGCTAAGATTGATGATAATGCAGTAGGTGCTGCCGCCTTAAATGTTAGTGGTAATGGTACAAGCGCACAAGTATTAGCATCTGACGGTGATGGAACCTTTAGTTGGGTAACACCTCTTGCTGTGTCCAGTCAAACACTAGCAACAAATGGTAGTACTAATATTGGTTCTCTGCAAATAAGGTGGGGTGAAGTTTCAAACCCTACTAATGGCGATACTGTTTCTTTTACCTCTGCTTTTAGTACAGCTTGTTTAAATGTGCAGACTACTGCTACTCACAGTGGAGCGGCTAATGAGGGTTTTGCTGTTAACACACTAACAACATCTGGCTTTGATGTTCAACTATCAGACGGTTCAGTAGATGGGTTTTATTATTTAGCAATTGGACATTAATAATATGTTTGATCCTTCAGGAAAAACCTTAGTTGACTGGTCTGCTATTACAGTAACATTAGGTGCTGTAGTTCAAATACTGCCTGCTATAGCATCTGTACTTTCTATAGTGTGGTTATCTTTAAGAATATATCAAACGATGAATGAAATAAAAAATAAGGATTAAGATATGGCTGCTCCATATACAAACATTAAATTTTCTGATGCCGCTATGCCTCGCATTGCACGGGCTACTGGATATAATAGTCCTGATATGGGAGGTTTCCAACAGTTTCTAGCTCAAGACCCTGCTGCTAAAGCTAAGTACGAGCGCTTTCAGCAACAGGCGGTTGGTACTATGATGGCAGCTAGAGGTGGTGTAGTCAAGTTTGTTGATGGTGGAATGGTAAAAAAGTATCAGACAGGAGGAGATACATCTGATACTAGCACAACTTCAAACATAAATCTAGAGGAAATAGAAGAAAAAAGAATTGAAGGTCAAGTACCTGACACAGCTACTGTTACAGCGCAAAAAATACAGGACGCACAAAATCAAGACGTGGCTGCGGGAACAGGCGGAGTCTCTGGTCAAGTAGCTGCTCAACCATCTGGCACAGGTGTTTCAAGTACTGTAGATCAAGTTACAGGTACTGACGCAGCAACCATTACCGCTGATCAAACTGCTGCTAATATTAAGGCTGTAACAGATACGACAACTGCTGAACAAAGTCAGTTTGACGCAACCATTCAGGCACAAGAACAAAACGAATCTTCAGTATCGAAAGTAGAAGCCGCTCAAGGTGAGGCTAGCTTTATTGGTGGTCCTGCAAATAGGGAGATTCAAAACGGTGAGCTTATTGATTCTGTAGCTAACGCAGAAAAAGCTAGTAAATATACAGAACAGATTCAAGCTGCTACTGCCTCTCCTTCACAAAAGTCTACGGTACAGGGACAGTTAGAAAATTTATATTCTGACTTTGATGCGGCTGCACCACCTGCATGGGCTTCAGGTGCTATGCGAGCAGCTAACTCTGCTATGGCAGCACGAGGTTTGTCTGCATCTAGTTTAGCTGGTCAGGCTGTAGTACAGGCTACAATGGAAGCAGCCATTCCTATTGCTCAAGCTGACGCAAGTATCTTTGCTACTTTTGAACAAACTAACTTGAGTAATAGACAACAACGTGCTATGCTTGCAGCACAACAACGAGCAGCTTTTATTGGTCAGGAGTTTGATCAAGCCTTTCAAGCTAGAGTAGCTAATGCAGCTAGAATTGCAGACGTAGCTAATCTTAATTTTAATGCAGAGCAACAGGTTATTTTAGAAAACTCTAGAATAGCTAATACTTTTGAGCTACAAAATCTTTCTAATAAACAGGCTCTTGTAATGGCAGAGGCTGCGTCTTTATCTCAGCTAGATATGGCAAACCTAAATAATAGACAGCAGGCTGCTGTACAAAACGCTCAAAACTTTTTGCAAGTAGACATGGCAAATCTAAGCAGCAGGCAACAGACAACTATGTTTAAAGCTCAGTCTAGTATTCAATCTATTTTTACAGATGCTGCCGCAACAAATGCAGCAAGACAGTTTAATGCAACAAGTCAAAACCAAACAGATCAGTTCTTTGCTGGCTTAAGTACGCAAGTAAATCAATTTAATTCTTCTCAAAGCAATGCTATGGAACAGTTTAATATTGGTCAGGCTAATGCAATCAATCAATTTAACACTAACATTGCTAATCAGAGAGACCAGTTTAATGCTCAAAACCAATTAGTAATTGCACAATCAAATGCTCAGTGGCGTAGACAGATTGCAACGGCTGACACGGCAGCACTTAATAGGCAGAATGAGTTTAATGCTTCTGCTGCGTTAGGTGTTTCTAATCAGGCATATGCAAACATTCAACAGTTTACAAGAGATATAATGTTTAAGGCTATTGAGTCTTCTGAAAATGCTTTAGACAGAGAGACAAGAATTGCTACAGCTATTTTTAATGCTAATGCTTCGTCAGCAGACTTGCAATCTAGGTTAGACGCAGCAGAGGATGCAAGTATTGCTTCTGCTATTGGTGGTGGTTTGTCGGCTGCTCTGTCCTTTGCTGGAACATCAACAGGCGGTAGTATATTAAAAGAATTTGGCATTGGATAAGGAAAAGTAATGACAAAAGAAAACGAGCCAAAAATCGTAAGGCATAATACACCCGAAAGTGTTATGAAAGCATATCAAGTTTATGCAAATAGTATGAAAGCAATCTCTGCTCGTTATCTAGGTATTAGTGACGATCCGCTTTATCTTAGTGGTGGTGGTGTAGTGCGATCATCGGGTATGATGGCCTCACCTAAAAGCCAATCTACTAAACCAGACTTAACGGGTTTGTCTTCTGCTCAACGCGCACACCTAAGTTTTCTAAAGGCACGTAATGAACTAAGAAAAGGAAAGTCTAATGCCTAATCCAGCACCTGTAACTGAAAGAGATTTTGATGCTCCTATAATGGGAGCTAGCCTTACAGGTGAGCTTGGTGCTAAACCGTATGAGCAACCTGCTACGTTGCCCTCTGTAGAAGAGAACCTTGATTATTATATGGAAGCATTGCTGTCTCCTGCTATGATGCCTCGTATTGCGGCTAACCTTGAGCGTGGTAGGCGCGTGTCTGACTTTGCTGAGTTTCTAGTAACAAGTGGTGTAGCTGAAGGCAGGCATACTATTGACGTAGGTATTTTAGTTCTACCTACTATCATTGAAATGATTGCTTTAATTGGAGACATGTACGATATTGATTTTGATATGGGTCTTGAAGCAAGGTCAGAAGAATCTAAAGATAGTTTTATCGAAGTAGCTGAAGCAGCCCTCTCAAAAACAGAGGACGAAGAAGATGAATATGTAGCTTCTGATATGAATGATGTAGAGCTTGAGGAAGAGCCAGAAGCTGAAGAGGCTCCGGTTCCTGAACCGTCTAGCTTAATGGCAAGGAGATAAGTATGTCGTGGGGTTTAATTGCTGCTGAGGCATTTAAAGGTGTAGCAACAGGTGCTGCTAGCTTTGCAGCCCAAGAGGATGCACGTATTGACAAAGCTGAAGCACTAGCTGAAGAACGTATTAAACGTGCTATGGATCATGCACGAGAACATCAAAAAGAATATAAGGCTAATAAAAAAGTTGCTGTTGAATCTATAGGCGCACTAGCAGAAACCCTTAATTCTGCTGGCGTATCCTCACAAAAAGCAAAAGCTATGGCAGCAAATATCTTTAGAAATAACCCTACTAAAACAGCAGTAAGCAGATACATAGGAAAAATAGATGCCATGCTAAAAGGTGGAGGCACTGTTGATGATCTAATTGGTGGTATCGAAATAGACCTTGATCCTAACACACCATTAGTCTTAGACGATCTTGCTGCCGCAGCAATGCCAGCTTCTCAACAGAGACGGGGTTTAAAGTCCTTTTTGCCAGAGCAACCTGAGTTTACAGGTAATCCTCTTCTTAAAGGTATATATAAAGATGGTGTTCCAGATCGTCTTAGGACACAACGAGAAGAAGGTATTAAAGAAGCTGAATCTCTTGGCTTAATGTCTAGACCTGCTCCGCAACCATTGCCTACTATGACAGGCCAGATGAATATTGTTCAACCAGTTTCTACTGAAACGTATCTTGAAGAGAATAGAAGGTTTACGAGGATGGCTGCTGCTGCAACTGATCCCGATAAGAAAGCTGAGCTTGAAGCAAAAGCAGCTACAGCACGCGCCAATTACATTGACGAAAAAAGAGCGGGGGATAAACCTAAAGAAGGCAGCCTTGATAGTGACATTTATAGGCTTACTGTAGCCGCTGATAAGGCTAAGACACCTGCGGAAAAAGCTGCAATCGAAGCGGAGATAGACTCCAAACTAGAGCGTGTTGCACAACTAGCAGCGGCTAAAAGAAAGCCTGACGGAGAGCAAGGTGCTAAGTTTACACCAGACTATGCTAAGTCTCTTAATAAAGATTTAACAGAGAATAGCCCTGCAAGAAAAGATTATCGTAGAAAGGTGGTAGGAGCAGCTAGCACTACAGAAGGAAGAATAAATGGTCCGATGGTGTTAGCTAAAGAAGCTTTTTATAGTACGTGGAAAGCTGTTGGTGGTTCAGCGGCTAATCTGGCAGAGCGAGAAGCAGTTGATGCTTTGAAAGGTCAATCTGGTCTTGGTTCAGATAAAATGGCGGAAATTGAAACGGCTCGACTAGGTGCAGCTAACTTAAATGTTTTTGTTAGTATAATGCGTAATAGTGATTCCGCTAAGCTAAATCAAGCTATTGCGGAAGCAAAAAAGATTACGGGTGATGAAGCAATTAAAGCCTCCACCCTGTATAAAGATATTGCTGCACGAGTAAACGAAGGGTTCTTTGTACCTAAAGACGATTCGGATTACGCTAATATTGTAATGCAAGTATACTTGGACATTATAAAATAATGACAGACATAATTAACTGGGACGCAGAAGATAAACTTGATCCAGAAAGTCTGGACGAAGGTGCGCCTGAAGGGTTGCCTGAAGGGTTGTCTGAAGTAGAGGAAGATGACAACTCTATTGGGTGGACTTCTATGGCTGGTCCTGCCGAGCCTGAGCCTAAGCCTGTAGAAGAAGCACCCCCTGAAACTTTGGTCGAAGGGCCACCTGAAGGGTTGCCTGAACAGGAGCCGGAGCTTGAGCCAATTGAACGTGACTTAGCGGCTATGGGTTTTAAAACAGGTGCATCGTTTCGAGCAAACCTTCCAAAAACACAAGAGCAACGCAAAGAAGAAAGGGAAAAAATTACACCTTCTCTTTACAAAGACAAAGAGTTTATGAGTTCTTTAGAAGAATACTATACAGGACGTACCTCACAAGGGAAACGCTTGGAGGACGAAACAGACCAAGAATATTATGAACGCTTTTTGTCAAATCATTATAGGTATATGCTGAATAGTTATGCTGGCTTAGCTATGCAAACCAACTGGCTAATGGAAACTGGCGATGAGGGTAGGCAGCAATTCGGAGAACTCTTTTCTCGTATTGAAGCAGACGAACCAGAAGTAGGTGATCCTTCTTTAAGTGCCGGTGAAAATATTACAAAAATAGCAGACTCTTTGTGGTACTCTATGACTGACCCCGCTACTGCTTTAACATTAGGGGCTGCGTTAGTAGCAGGTGGTGGTATAGCGTCTGCTGGAACAGGCTTAGCTGCACAAACAGGTATTCGTAAGTCTGCTGTATACATACTACGTCAGGCTACTTTAAGAAACGCTGCTATTAAAAAGATTTTAGCTGGGGGTGGCGCTGGTGCTGTCGTAGGTGTGAGTCGAGATGTTGAATGGCAAAACTTTGAGGCTTTTACAGACTTAAATGAAGAGGGTAAAGTCCGTACTCGTGAAGAGGCGGCGGCTGTGCCAACAAATGTACCAAGAGCAATAGGGATGGGGGCACTTGAGGGTATATTTGGCGCTGCCTTTGATGGTGGTACTGCTATTGGCAGGGCTGTTATCCAGAACAAAAAAGTTGTAGCTGAAAAAGCTAAGCTTGTGTCGGCAGGAGCAAAATCTCGCGCTCAACAAATGCAAAGTGCTATTCAGCAGGATGCTGTAACAGGAACAAACTCAGCAGAAGCTCTTGCCTTAGCACAACGTGTAGAGGTTCGTCGAGCTAGTAATGCACAAGGAAATAAAAAACAAAGTTTGTTTGAAGGGGATGAGGGTGATTTTAAGTTAACTGATAATGTGCCTATCAAATATCAGGAGGCAGCACTTCGGGCTGTACAAAACCCTGACATAGCAGAGAAGATAGGTGACATAGCAATGGATGTTATACTAGCTTACAAGCGAGAGGGTAAGCTGGACCTTCTAGAAAGCACAGAAGTAATCGTTGGAAGTGGAACTACTCGCGCTCGTAAAGTAGAAGAAAGTTTAGAAAAATTCTTAGATAATGAAGGTCGTTATGGTCAGGTACTAGCTGATACCTTAGACGGTTTGCAAGCGCGTATGCGTTTATCTGTAAAAGAGTTGGGTGGCGAGGAAGAAGCCAGCTTAGAGTTAGCCCTTCTTGAAGAGGCTTTAAAGAAAAACAACCTAGACAAAAGCGAGTTCTTAAAGATGATGTCGTTCTATACGAACGGCTATGTTTCTATTGGCGGACAGACTAAAAAGTCTTTGTCAACCGCTGCCTCTGTACTCGGTAAGGCTGGTTGGCAAGCCAGAACACTTCGTCGGTCTATGGGTGTTATCGAAGATAAAGAACTTAAAGACATACTTAATACGGCGTATGCTCAACCTAACCCTGTAATACAAGGATTATCAACGGCCCTACGTGCTATTAGGGGTCTTGATAAAGTAAGGATTGGTTCTCTAACAGCACAACTTCCTACTATGATGCGTAATAATGCAGGTGGTGCTATGATGATCACTGCCCAAACAGGGGCAGACTTAATTGAAAATACTATTTATCAAATGGGTCAGGCTATACGTACAAAGATTACAGGAAAAGGTGACACAGGTATTACACAAGGTTTAATAACCGCTTTTTCTGACAGCCTTATTACAGTACAGAGGATGGCAAACCAATCTAAAAGCCAAGCTCTTGTAGACGTTACACTTCAACATGTACCCAATGCACATCAACGCATTCTACGAACACAGCCTGATATTTTAGGACCACAAGCAACAACACGGGTTGGTAGATTGGCAGACAATTATGTGGAGTTTTTAAATATATACAACATAACGTCAGATAGTTTTCTTAGGCGGGGGTTTTACGCGGCTAACCTCGAAAAAGAATATAGAAATTTTCTCAAGGTCTATAAAGAAAAGAACGGTAAGGCTTTTGCAGGAGGAAAGCTTAAAACCGTAAGCGACTTTTTAGCAGATGGTAGGGTACTAGATAAACGTCTTGTTCTTCGGGCTGTTGATACCACTCTTGATCAGACATTTGCAGGACAACCTAAAACAACTGCGGGTAAAGCAATCCTAACTGCGTTGGAAGAAACGAAACCTATCTCTTCGGCCTTTATGCCCTTCCCTCGTTTTATGGTAAATGCTATGCGTACCCAGTACGAATACTCTCCTGTTAATCCTTTCGTAAAGCTAGCAAATAATTTTAATAAACAAACATTTAAAAACCCTACAGAGTTTCATATGTCTAAGGTGCCTGAAGCGTTTGCTAGGGGTGCCGTAGGTTCAGCAGCGTTAGCATACGCATGGACTGAGTTACCTAATATGAAGCGGTGGTGGGACGCTAACGGGAAAGATATTCGCGCTGTATGGCCTGCAAGCTATTTCTTTGCAATTGCTGATCTAATATCTATGGCAGCAGGGGATGATAAAATTCGTACTAAGCAGGATATATCTAGTGCGTTACAGGCTGTAACAGGTGTACCTGCATTATCAAATAAAGACAACGAATTTATTAAGCAAGGTTTAACTTTGTTTGATGGTGAAACGGCAGATAGTGTTAGGTCACTAAGCACTACCCAAAAGTGGGGAGAGTTTACGGGCCTATGGCTTGGAGGTTTTGCCACTCCTTTACGTGCGGTACGTGACCTTCAGGCAGAAGCAGCTTTATTTCCTGAATACAAAGACCCTAAAGTAAGGTATGAAGATATGGGCTTCTTTGATATAGCCGGAAATGTTATTGTTGACTCCGCCTTACCGGCTAATGTTCTTGGTGTTCAAATTCTAGAAGAGCGTCCTACTAAAGAATATGTTTTAGCTGGTGAGTCTAAGAACCGCCAGCTACCTGCTGCTCGTTTTCTTGGTATTGCTATGATGCCTAAAACTACTGCCGTTGAGGATGAGGCAGTGAGGTTAGGTATAACGCAAAAAGATTTGATTGGATACTCTGGTTCTCGACGTAATGATGCTCGTATGCGTAAACACTTTGCTCGTTTTGTTGAGCTAGGTTTAGGAGAAAAAATACAAGACCCTGACTACCTAACCCAAAAATCTACGGAGAGCCGTGCGGCGTTTAAGTATCGTCAGCGTAGAGTTTTTTTAAATTACGCTAAATCTTTTAAGAAATCTGCTGAAGAGGTAGTAGTTAATGAAGAAGAAACGGAAGCTATTGCCGCTGTTAAAACAATTACAGCAGAGCTTCAGACAGCACTTAATGCACAAAAAGCAGGAGATGACACTGTTACCGCTGAAGATATTGTCGAGATAAAAACAAGACTTGCTGAAGCAGACTTTGTTTATTCTACCAGTGATAGTGCTAAGTCTAAGTGGCTTAGATATACTAAGTCTTATAAATTAGAGATAGAAGAGTTTTTTGCAAGGCAACATCAAGCAACCTTACAAAAAATTAAAGACGGAGATTTACTTGACTCTGCGGATTACCTGTTTATGAAGGGGCCAACCATCGCAGAACAAGGTGCATATGGTATGGCTATTGCTGTTGGCGATGCCAAGAAAGCAGCCGAAAAGTTAGACTAACGTTTATCCCCTGACCCACCAATCGTACCACGATCTTTACGTGACGCAAGCTTGTTCATATTATCTTTGGCTACACGACCTAAAGAGATATCCAGATCAGTGGCGAGTGCAGAGCAGTACCACAGTACGTCTCCTAACTCTGCAGCTATCTGTTCCTTCCAATCTTCAGGCCTCTTCTGTGGACCATCACGGATAAGCTTCTTTACTTTGTTGGCTACCTCACCAGCCTCACCGGCAAGTCCGAGTGCTGGATACATTAGCTTTGTATTTGCAGGATAGATAGCTGTAGTCTTACAAAAATCTTGATAGTCTTCTAGCGTCATAGCTGCGCCTTTCATATCCATAAACTCCTTAATGTCGTGCATTAGTTTCATGTCGTTTCCCCAAGCTATCAAAGTAGGCTTTGTTGTAACCTCTTTGCCATTCTTTTTCTGCCATAGAACCTATAGGAAAAGGACACTGTGCCATCACAACACTGACCCCATTAACTTGTTTAATTTTAGGTAGGATAAAAGCTTTATATCCAGCCTGATACTGGAGCTTAAGAGGCGGCCACTTTCGGTGGTCATTCGATGGCATCTTTTTCTTGTTGATCATAGAGCTTCTTTCAACTGATTGATCTTAAGGTTGTAACAATTAGAACGAACTTGAAAGTTATTAGACGGATCAACATCACCAGCATGTAAGTATACTGCTTGTTCTAGGTACGTATCTTTTTCAAGCATACCTAAATACCACCCTACACTCAAGTCTTTTTTAATACGTACAAAAGCATAAGCATCACACTTCTGTTTAGTGTTAAGGGCAGCTACAGAACAATCGTAGTGTCCTCGCGGTACGCTAGTAACTGTTTTAGATTTGACATCCACTTTAGTTCCATCTTTAAGAACTAGATCATAGTCATATGTGTTAACCCATTCACCCCCTAACGCACAGTTAGCTACAACCTCTCCCAAAAAACCAACAAGATTTCCTTTTCCTTTAGTAATAGAGTTGCGAATAGTCCCTAGTTCCTCTGCTTTAATACGGGCCTTGTCTACCATCTCTGGTGTAATCTCTATTTCAATCATGGTTTTATATTCCTATTAGTTCCGTGTAGTTTGTTAACGACCTGTGATGTCCACAACTTCACATACCCCTGCTGTACAGGCAAGCTCTTGTGATCCTGACGTGTGATCTTCTTTTTCGTACTCGCAAAGTTTAGACCAATCAATATTCTTTGGCATTTTTTCTTTAAGCGAAGTATACTCAGACTCAGTGCAATCCTGATACGGAGCTTGCTTATAAGAATGTTCAGCATGAGGCAAGAAACTAACGCCCGAAATGCTATCAAAGTTTTCATAGACCCAATCCCCTACCTTCAACCATTCTTCTTCACGTACACTAACAGTGATAGATGGCTTGTGTTCACACCAAGCGTTTTGATATACCTTCCACAATTCTAGTTGTTCGATGGCTGACATACCATCTCTACACACAGCACTTGATGGAGACTTCATAGGAAACGAGAACACTGTTGTGCTTTCTGGTTTCATAAAGTCTGGTTCAGCAGGAATGCCAGAGTCAATCATAAACTGTGTCATAGGGTCTTTATTATCTGCACGTACTGTACGTACATAATGTGGATTGTGGCGGGCGTGAATGCCTGACGCACTATCAACAAGCTGTGACACAGTACCGGACGGCTTAACGCAGGTGATAGCGGCAGACTGTTGAATGCCCATATCAAATGCAATCTCTGTGTTAGTGTCAATGGCTACTTGTTTTAGTTCTATCAGCCACCTGTTTGTTTTTGGTAGACCCTCTGAACCATTAAGAATGTTGTGGTCCATAATACCCGTTAGACTTACACCCAACAAACGCTCTTCTTGTGTGTTAGTTTTCCAGATAGAACGTAGATACTTAAAGTCAGTCATGCAAGACTGAAACGTACCTAAGATTGTAGCATGTCTCACCTTTTCTTTGAGTGTCTCTAGTGTATCTGTAGCACGAACAACTACCTCAGATAAATTACAGAATTGATATGGTCGCAGAATAATCTCTGAACAGGGATTAGTACCCCACTCAATAGGCTTATTGTTTTTATTCTCTAGCTTTCTGCGGCCATTCTTAGCAGCCTGTTTGTGTGCTGCTTGTCTGTTGAAGATGCCGCGCTCACCTGACTTACTCTCATACAGTGAGTGCCACTCAGAAAAGAATACTTCCATAGTAGGCTTTGTCTTGTAAGACACAGAGTTGTTAGCTAATGAACGTTGTGCTTCATTAACCCACCACTCACCTGACTTAGCCTTACGCATAGATGCGTCACCAAGATTAGACAAAGAGATCAGTGCGCTTCTACGTACACCACCTACAACTACAATCTCTCCAATTTTACACATGATGTCGTGTGCTTCTATAGAGAATAGCCTGCGTCCTGCTGCACCTTTGAACTTGTCAATGCAGAAGTTAAACAGGTCTTCAAGAGGTTCGGGACCAGACGCCCTACCACCAAACGTCATAAGTCTGGCACCTGCTGGCCTTACTTTGCTTACATCCCACTTAGGAACCTGTCCGGCATACAGACATGCAATGAGTTCACGTAGTGCCTTACACCAACCAGCCTTACTGTCGTCAACAACAATGATTGTGTTGCTGCTATGAAAGTCTTCATTGACTACGGGTAGCTTATCTACGCTCTCACGCTCAACGCTGAAGCCTACACCTGTACCACACATTAGAATGTACATAGCCTCATCAAATGAGCGGGGGCTGTCTACTGGAATGTAACTACAATTGTAGCTACCTACGTGACAACGATCCAAAGCTGGACCAGCAGTCATCATAGCTCGCATCGAAGGCATGACGCCTAAGTTTAGTACGGAGTCCTCTACCTCAGACAGAATCTTTTTAGCTTTCAGGTAGCCAAATGTATCATAGATATAACTACCTACGTAATCAAAGTATCGGCTTACTGTCTCTTGCCAATCTTCACGGCGTCCTTCTTCTTCCTTCCACCGTGCATAACGGCTGAGTGCGATAAAGTTTTGATAGTCTGTAGGTAAGATATTGCTCATCAGTTCTTAACTCCAAAGTCTACCTTAATTATATTACCTTTGTGTATTAGTTGAGGAGAGGTATCTGTTTCCTCTTCGTCGTAATCATCCCCAAACAAATACTCTGCGTCCTGCCCCGTTTCTTCAAAGGCCTGTTCTACTAGCTTATAGGCTTTGTCTCGAACGTCTTTATCTGATTCGTACAGAGGTACAGACGCACAAATCATATGAAGAATGTGAAGAACTTCTTCTAGCTCTGACGGCTCTAGCCCATGATTGTCAGAAACAAGCGCTGTAATTTCTACTCCGCCCAACCACTTACCGTTTTCCTTTTCTGGCTTAAGGCAGATATAAAAATGTTCATCGTCTAGTGCGTCCTGTAGTGTCTTCATTTTTTCTTTCCTATAAAAGGGATACGTGTTGGGATTTTAGGGTTAGGTTTTTCCTGTAGCCAGTCTTTAGGTATCTTCTTATCGTAAAACCGGAAGTCATATTTATAACACCATTGAGCATACGTACTCTTGGCACCTTTGTAAAGTTTTTTGTTGCTGTTCTCAAAAATAAATCTTACATCAAGGTGAGGGTATTGTTTTCTAATAGCCAAATGCTTACGCCTATCGGCTGGCATAAACCTACCCTTAGCTTCTATAACAATGTTGTTATGTGTAATGAAGTCTGGTGTGTATGATCTGTAAGCTAAGTCCTCCCACTCTATTTTATTTTTCTCATAAGAAAAAGGTTTCCCGTAAGCTAGTAAGTCTTCCGATAACTCAAGTTCAATTACTGACCTGAATCCTTTACGACGAGCTTCTAGCTTACGGGAGACTGCCATGTTACCAGCGCCAAGCAGGAATAGAAGGCTTCATAGAATGAATATCCTCATGAATATCATCTAACTTTTTTTCGATGTCCTCGCTAGCCATCAATAGGCTTCGCAACTGATCTTGTAAAGATTTGTTGAGTATTTTCTGGTAAGAAACCTGCTTATCTTTAAGGTTGTTATAAAATTTTGATAGGTCTTCTAGCTCCTTGTTAACTTTTTCTACGTATTCTTTAGCATATTCTAGGGGTTGATCTTTTGTAGTAGAATTTTCTTCAGGCATCTGTGTCTTCCTCTTTAATGTAAATATAATCTACGTCTGCCGGAAACTTAGCCTGCGAAGGGATAGAAGGTCGTGTATCTAGACCCTCCCAACACGAGTGCTTAAAGTCACAGAACTTACAGGTGGAGTTCAGAACAATGTTACCTGTAGGCTTACCGCGAAATTTTTCTTCTTCCGGCTCGTAGCACCGACGAAACTCATTAGCTTCTAATTCTGTAGCCGTATCTTCTAGCTTAGATACTTCTTTATCTAGGTCCATAGAGTCGGCAGGTACGTATTTAAACTGGCCGTTAGCTTTATTGACTACCCACCAACCTCCTACTTTTTTGCTTAGCCCCTTAGAATAAACAGCAAGCTGACCCACATAACCAAAAGGATCACTTGCTTGTAGCTTATCAAAGCTGGCAAACTTATTGGTGTAAGACCACGGCGAAGCCGACTTGACATCATCAACCGCACCATCAATGGATAAGTCTGTTGTACCCTTGATAGTTACAGTGTCTGTAAGCTTCAGTGATAGCTCCTCAGCATCTTCGTAGTCTACCTTAGCCTCTGTAAGCAGACCTTTAAACACGGCCTCTACAAAATCACCTAGCACCATATTGAATAGAAAGGTATCAGGTAAAGGTGTAGCTTTTTCAGGGTGGTTCTTTTTAAACCATAGCTGACAATAATCCTGTCCAACATTGGACGCCCTAAGACGAAACTTTTGCTGGCCTTCTCCGCTGAACTGGCGGAGCAAGGACTCTCTTACATCACGTGTAATCTGATCAACGGTAGTTTCAGACATAGAAGTTTTACCGTCGCGCAAGTTAGAGAGTAGCATATGTACTGCGAGTTCAGCGGAGTTGTTCATACTTAAGTCTCCTTAAAAAGGAATTTCGTCATCTAAGGTTACGTCAACGAACTCGTTAACGAGAGCTTTCTGATCATCGTCTAGGGTAGCAACATTCTTAGCCTCCCAATCTTCGGATACCCATTTGTTACGTTGCTTGATCCAATCAAGGAAGTTTTGGAAAGTCTCTTGGTCTCCTGCGTCAAGGTCTTTTGCTGTTGTCAAATCAGTAGATTGAACTGGTAGGTAGAACTGATCGCCATTAGGAAGATCAACAGCCTCAGACGTAAGAGCCATAGTGTACTGCATAGGTAACACACTACGCTTCATCATCTGATTAAAAGGTACACCCATAGTCTTAAAGGCATCACGGTTGTCTACCTCCCAGACGACAGGTACTTCATCAGTAATTTCTACAGCGTCACCCTTGTCGTCGATAGCGTTTTTAAACGTAGCCAAGCCAAAGATAACACGGGTACGCTTAGTAGCTTTGATAATCTTTTGTGTGGGTTCAGGCACACTATTCCAGTCTTCAATGTAACCGCTAGGCTTACCGCAGTTAAAGCTACCAGCGCTATCTTTTAGGTCCGCTTTAATGTCTGTACCCATGACCGTTTTGATATACTCATTTGGCATACCACCCACACCTTTGACAAAACGCTTGTAAAGAAAGCGCTGCATGAAAGGCCGGACGGTTACTTCCGTAGAGTATACTTTAGGATCGTCACGTGTTGGGCCTTCAAGTCGGTAGCAGCCAGCTTCCACTACCTCCACATTAACCTGCTTACCTTTGATTTCTTGCTTGGCTGTGAGAGCCTTGTGCTGAAGGCCGAGACGTTTGAGGGTAGAGTAGCCACCCGTAGTCGGGGTTGGCTGAGACATCCCAGCAAGTGCTGCCATTTCAGCGAAGTTTGTTGGATCGAGTTCTGCTAGTGCGTTCATTCTATCTGTTCCTTTGTAGGTTTTGAGGATATATATATACTCGAAGTAAGAGTGAATGTCAAGCGACATCTTTAACTTCCAGCCAATTAGGTCCGATTTTACATTCGAGTAGCAACGGTACGTTGAAGTCAATGTCCCATTGCTTATTGATAAGTGTGACTAAACTGTTGTTAGCCCGTTTGATAACGTACTTAACCTGCTCTAGCTCGTCAGGGTGTACGTCAATAACAAGAGAGTCGTGAACACTGTTAACAATACATGACTGCTTTCCTTTCAGTAGGTGTTCGATGTACAGTAACGTGAAGGGTACGATGTCAGCCGTAGCAAACGACTGGACAGGATAGTTTTTGATACGGGTAAACTCAGTGGGGTTTCCGTTACGTCTCCTTGTGATGTTGGGGAAAGCAAACTGCCTACCAGATGGCGTACTGATGAAGCCCTTGTTGAGTGCAGACTTAGCGAGGCTCTGGTGCCACGCAGCAATACCAGCATATTTAGTAATAAAGTGATGGTAGTAAGCTGCCTCTGCCTGTGTACGCCCATAGCCTGTAGCACCAAACAACGGGGCAAAGGTGTGAGCCTTAGCTTCCTGTCGAGAGGTAGGTTGCCCAGCCTCTGTAATAACCTTAGCGGTGTAAGCATGTACGTCAGTACCCTCAAGGATTTCTTTCATGGCTGTCTTGTCTTGGGACAAAAATGCAGCAACACGAAACTCTAATTGGGCAAAGTCAGCCTCAAGTACAAGGCCATTGCCCCATCGTGATACAAAGCTTTTCTTGATGGGGAAGGTGTTGCCTCGTGGCATGTTCTGCATGTTCGGGTTACGACCAGAGAAGCGTCCAGTAGCAGTAATGATTTGAGTAAGCTGTACGTGTAGCTTACCATCCGGCTTAGTGAATGTGTCGATACCATTGACAAAGGCAGATAGGTAGCTGCTGATAGCATTCAAGCGCATCATTTTATCTAAGAATGATTTAGCTTTGCTATCGTTAAGAGAGGCAGCGGTAGCTGACAGGACTGTAAGCTCATCCTTTCCAGTACTGAACCCGTCTGCTGTAACCCAAGAGGAGCGAGGTGGCATGAACTTAAGCCCTGCAATCTCACCCCTGTTCTCATAAAGATAACCTTCACCCACACAAGCAGGACACTTTGTAGGCTTGGCCCACCTCTCTCCGTTCTTTTTAGTCTTGTATATTTTCCCAGAGCCTCTACATGTACTGCACTGAATAGCCTTCTTTTTGTATACAACATCGGATAAACGCGACACAGTACGGCGATAGTCTTGTGCAGACATACGTTCACCATACTCGTCCGCCCAAAGTTTTTTATCTTTTGGGACACGTGAGTAGACTAGGCTTGACAGTTGGGCAGGGCTGTTGAGGTTGATGGGATAGTCACCCATAAGCTCTTGAGCCTGCTCTTGTAGCTCTTGTCGTAGGGTAGCCTGCTCTGTCTCGTACTCTAGACGAACTGCTGCAAGAGCCTCACGATCAACAGCAAAGCCCCGTTGATTCATACGGGCAAGACATGCAGTAACCTTGTTGCTCAGGTCAATGGTAGGTTGCAGAGCGGAGTACTCTGCACTATCAAGAGCGGCGGTCTGAACCTTTTTAAGATGATACGTAGCACGTAGATCGTCGATCAGGTAGTCAGACAACTCAGCATGAGGTACTTCGTCAACAGAAACTCCGTCAGCTAGATACTTCTTCAGTGTGTCTTGCTTCTTGACTGTAAGATTATGGCGTTCAGAACAAGCGTCTAGAGACACTGCATCTTTGACACCCTGTAGCATTACATACTCAGCCACCATTGTATCGTAGATAGGACCGTCGTACTCGAACCCGCACTCCCACAACCACACAAGATCATGGACTAGATTATGTCCAACAAGACACGTACAATTTCCCAAAATAGATTGTAGTTCAGAAACATCATCTGGTCCTTTCTCTGTGTGGTTAATAGTAAAGACTTTAGAATCATTGTCCCCTAAAAGAACACCCACCATAACGAGTGTGTTGGTGGGTTCAAAAGGGTCAAAGTGTTTCTTGCCGTCTCGTTCAGTTACGGTATTCTCTACGTCAAGAACTACCTGCATTAGTTGGGTATCCTACTTTAGGGTTATTGGTTAGTCTTTTCCGGCTGAACAAACTCAGTAATGTAAGGCATGACTTTCGCAATTTCCGTTGCACACATACGTGCCAACTCTCTATGCTCGGCCTGCGTTGATGGATCGGTACGCAAATCAATATAGTGTATCCAACTACGGATACTACCCTTCATATAAAGTCGGGTACGAGTCAGGCCTTCAGGAAGAACTGAGCGCATAAGCTCTTTAGCTATACCTTTCTTAAGACCCAAATCATAAATTTCAAATACTAAATCATTAACTTGTTTTTGGGAGTTCAACCACCAAGCCCTTAGCGCTGCATCGGTAGTAGGTATGCTACTCTGTCTGTTGGTTGTGTCTTGCAGTCTTGTGTCAACCCAATCGGTACTCCCTGTTTCTGTAGCCGCGTACCGCTGAGAAAATTCCTGAAACGAAAACGACCGATGTCGAATCAACTGTCGTGAGATTGCACGGGTAGTAGTAATGTCTAGGCAACAATCCACCATCTCGAAGGGCGACCAATGACGGTGGTTGATCAGGTACTGGATTAACTTATCATTTTTAAGATGGTTAGAAGAAGATGTAGGATTAGACACACGAGCGTAGTATGCTATTTGATCTAGCAAACTAGAGCCTGTCTTCGTCTCGTTCATGCTTTTACTTGAGCCGACTAACGTAACTTGATTCATATTAATTCTTTCTATCATCTATAGATACAGCGTACAATAGGTATAATATAAAAACAATAAAACAGAACAACCCTATTGTTGCTAGTACAGCTTGCAAAAATGTAATCATATATGTTCGCCACGTTCATACATATCTTTTAAGTCTTGTACAAAGAACTCCATCTTATTTAGCTCATACATAAGATCGACCCCTTCCTTTTCTCCCAATCTATAACAAGCTTTGAACACATCTCCTCTAGACTTAGACATATTCTTGTGTGAGATCAGGTGACGCAGTTCTCTTGCGTGTTCTGGGATTGTATAATAAGCGGTACTACCTCCATCACTACGGGTTTTAATTCTGTCTTTAGGAGCGAGACCGGGCGCGTCCTGCGCTTGCGCTGGCAGTGTCAGGTTGACGCCGAACTCCTTAGCCAACCTTCGTTTCTCCTCTCCTTCCTCCATCATCTCTATTTCTTTTGTTACTTCATACCAAGCTGACATTGTTAAGTATCTCCTTTGTCTATAGTCTTCCAAAGACGAACATAAAAAGAGTTCCCCATATTATCTATATGTTCTTGAGGGCATCCATTGTTAGCTACCCATTTAAACAATCCTTCAGGAATAAAGATATTATCATACGGTATTATTTTAGGGAACCCGTACTTCCATCCTAATGGTATGTCTATGTAATAAGGCATTAAGGACGCATGACCCCGTACTGCAACAGAGTAGAAGCAGCCTTAAAAATCTCATCGTTACGTCGTAACCAACCCTTACCATAGATATCAAAGGTGGTAAGCTTTTTGTAAAAATGTTCTCTGTTTACATACAACTGATTGAGAAGTTGTAGTGTTTTACTTTTGTCTGCACTAGAATACCGTTTCTCTACTAGTTTAAGTGTTTGAGGCCCAATGTGTCCATCATCCGCTGCGCCAACCATGCGTTGAAGGGATATGGCTGAACGCGCAACACCAGAGTTAACTGCATAATCAAAGAGGAAAACATCTACACCGTCCGGTAGTTGATTAGCACTCAGCTTATCCCAATAGTCACGGGTGTAAATTTTCTCAGCCTGTTCAAGTGTAAGGTTCTCAATATCATAATCGGGGTAGGACATAGCGCTAACGCCATACTTTGTACCCTTTAGTTCTCCCTCTCCAATGACACCTGTTGTCCAGTTACCTCGATCCCGTTTATCATTTCCATACCCACCTTCGTGGCCTACGGTTAATCCAAAAGCTTTTTTAAAATTATACATCCATTTTCTCCGACGCCATAAACACAACACTGGCCCATGTTAGGTGGGTAAAATGACCAGCACTGTTCTGAATTTGTACACCGTCTGCCGTATAAACAATACCAACTACATTGTCTACAACAATAAAGGGAGGCCCAGAGTTTTTCTCTGCTTCGACACCGCGCAACGCAACTCGAACACGAAGCACATCAGTTTCATGTTGTGTAATAAGTTTGGGTTGAGTAGGGCGACCTCGCTGTTTGGCAGCTTCTTCTTTAGTAAAAGGCATGTAGTTCTCCTTGTGTTTGTGTTGTAGTTTTACGCGGTGTATCTACCGCTTCGCCAATCTAGATCACAGTGTACTATACCGTGCCACCCAGTCAACTTATTTTTTACGACGTTGATGTGACGTTGTGTATCATCTTCCTCCTGCCCTTCAACAGTAGGGTTTTTAGCAATGAGAAACATCAGATCAGCCTCCGCTGCCTTGCCTGTCTTGCTGCCTTCCATCATAGCTTGGTTGAGAACGACACGGCCTTCTGCTTCAGCAGATAGCTGCGACATATACATAACGGCACAGTCATAGTACTTAGCTATCTGTCTTGCGTACACAGCATTGGCACCAAGTACTAAGTCAGGACGAGCAGGGTTGCCCTTCATAGAAGCGAACTTATCTCCCATGTCAAGCACAAGGATATCAGGATCAACAGCCTTACAAAGGGACTCAACCCACGCCATGTCCTTGCCTGTTGTGTCTTTGATAAAGATGTTCTTCTCTTTTTCTCTCCACTTAGCCAGCGCTTGTGTCTTGTTCTCAGCGATCTCATCTATGTGCATATTCATAGTGGCACTAAGATACCTAGCCGTAACACGGTGTGCGCTCTCTTCGTTACAAAGTACCACACACTTAGCACCCTGCTCAGCAAAGCCGTCCGTACCGGCCACAAGAGAGGCGTGGAAGCTTGTCTTACCTGTGTTGGGACGAGCGCCTACCTCAATAAGATGACCACCACTGATGCCTGAAACCTTACGAGTAAGAGATGGGACGTTGAATACCCAACGTGCTTCTTGAGAGTTCTTTTCTAAGATATAATCAAGTGACATGTTCTCCCACTCGATGTCAGTCTGTGGTAGAAAGTTGTCTTGGTGGTTGTCCAATAGCCTACGAAGAGGTTCGAGACTATTCTGTGTACCATTTACGTAATCAAACCCTAAGTTAGCAATTTCTTCTCCCAACACCTGTTGGAATAGTTTACTGAACACATCACGTGCTACATCTACACCTAACTCTGATTGCTTTTTAATCTGTAGAAACATACTCTCATATGCTGTCTTCTGTGATGTACTGAGAGAAGGATTGTCAGCAAGGAAGATCGCCTGTATCTCATCAGGTGTTACGCTTCTATCATAAGAAGATATAGCTTTGTCAATAGCAGATTTGATTTTCTTTCCGTCAGACGTAAAGAGGGAGTCAGGACACTTAGCCCCACGTGTAGAAGAGTAGAACTCTTTGTTCATAAGAGATCGTAACAGGGCTAGTTCCATAGCATATTCTCCAATGCCGCAAGGTCGGAAGGGTGTTTGTATTTCAGATCATCTGTGGTACGTAGAACCTTTACATCAGGCACTATAGTACGTAGTTGGCTCGCTATCTTGAGCGTCTTAGGTAGAGCATCGGGGTCAAGGCAGATAACAATACGATCTAGCACTGGTAGATAACGTATGTGATCCTCTGACAATGAGGTGCCTAAGACAGAGATACCTATAACATTGCCTCGCCCTACAGTATAAGCACTGATGCAGTCCTCTACCAATACACCTACCATACCATTGCCGTATGTGTACGGTACACCAGAGCTAGCGTAACGCAACCACTTTGGTTTCCTATGCTGGCTAATCGCGCGCCCTGCTGCATCCACCATAAGACCTTTGTAAGTGATCGGAAACACTGCTCTGTGTTGCCTAACATCGTACAAAACATCCTTGATGTCAATGTCCCATTTGTCGCACCAATCTTGCAGTGTATCTGGTTGCTGGTTGACTATGTAATCAGGTCTATCAAAAGGCTCTGGCCCCATAGACTTAGGGGTAACAGGGTTGAGACGCCGCTTGATATGTGTAGCTGGTAGCGACGTAGTGTCGCGTCCCTTTATGCCGCACCCTGCCTTGTAGCAGTTCCATACAAGCTCACCCTGTAAGTTGCTGGCGGTAAACGTACCACGCCCATTACATTTAGGGCAGTTCATGCGCTTAGTTGTATCAGGTTTTAGCCCAAGCGCAATAACAAAATCTTTTATCCTCATACCATTGACCTTCCTCTGAGTGCTTCTGTCGCACCCCTCAATGTATTTTTTAAGTAGGGTTTAAGAGAGGCAGGATTTACATGACCTGTTACTTGCATAATAGATGTAACTGGCACACCACCCTCTACCATCTGTGTTGCCCCTGTCCTACGTAGATCACTCACACGTAGTGTAGACGGTAGCTTAGCTTCTTTAAGAATATCTTTTATAATGTGTGATACCATATAAGAAGAGTAAGGTAGATACTGTCCTTTATGTGGTGTAACACGGGGTGCTATGTAAGGCTGAAAGCCAAAGTCTTTGTGCTGTTGTCGCAGCAAGTCCATTAGCTTTTCTTCAATAGGTAGGTGTACCTGAGCCTTTCTTTTTGATTGCAGGATAGTAATACTTTCGTTGTCAAAGTTGATACTGTCCCACGTTAATAGTCTAGTATCTCCTACCCTCTGCACCCAAGCATAGGTCATGTGAAAAATCAACCCAATGTTTCTCCACTCCCACCTACCATAAGATGTATCGAGGAATTGTTGAACCTGTTCATGTGACCATACAACTTTACGCTGCGGTGTTTGTCTTTTCTTTACACGAGAAAAAGGATTGAGACTAACCAACTCCCTGTCAAGTGCATAGTTAAACAACACGCTTGCAATCCGTACCGTTTTGTTAGCAGCGAACACTCCGCTATCTACTAGATCATCGTAGTATTCCTGTGCTTGTCTATGCGTAAGCGAACTCATAGGTGGGTCATTAAACATATCAACTACCCTGTTAAGATAGAGCAGGTAATCTGCTTGAGTATCCTCCTGTAAGCCCTTGAAGTTAGGGGAGTGTTTATACTGATAGACCAGCATAGATAGAGGGGCATTAGCTTTCAGGTTCTTATGTTTAAGCTGCCCCTCTTTCCATTCATCTATAGCAGCATTGAACTCCTTAGCAAGTTTGTAGGATGTAGACTGTCTGTTTGTCAATGCCTGTCTACGTACCAATCCTAAGCTTATGTATTTAGGGGGAGGGCGATAGTGGTATATAACCTTGCCATCTCTTTTGATAATTCGTTTGACATACTTAGGTACATCCATATCACCCTCCTGTAACTACTGGTTGAACCGTCCAACATTGGACAGCATCTTTCGTCGGGATATTTTATCCCCGATCTTGTCCCAGTTATCTAGCTCATCCCTAAACATAAGAGCATTCTGTTTTGTTTTAAACTGTGCAACACCTAGTGTTTCTCCGTAGGTATGTACGTTCATAACCCATAGGCCATTAACCTTTTTAGGTTGAGTGCAGTAAACATCTTGCATGTTATTTATTTCCTGCATTAGGAAGTCTAAAGGCATTAGTCATCTTCCTCGTTGTCCCACCAGTACGGTGTGATTGTGTATTTCCATGTGGCGAAGTGAGCCTTCTCACCTTTGTAGTATGCTCGGTATGCCCCAACAGGATCACCCTCCCGTTTGTATTCATCCGGCATACATTGTGGTATGTCAGTGAGATGACCGAATGGCATATTCTTAGGCTTGCGGCATAGCATAGGTACAAGACGCTCTGTAGCATGATCCTTACCATACCTGCGAGTGTACTCATCCATACACTCACCCATCAGTGTGTATAGCCACAGATAATTCATACTACTTTCTCTGGCCCACACTGCTGATGGATGATTGACGTGTGTCTTTTTGTAGATGCCTTCCGGTGCATCCTCACCATCAAGTACATGATGTGCAGTGGACAGCAACTGTCCGTACTCCAGTATCATCTTGACAATGTGCTTGTCGCAATGATCCTCCGCGCAATGCGCCGGATCGTCTGCTAGTTTGAAGATGTTCATCTAGTTCCCTCTACGTAAAAGATGTGGTCTCCTATCTGGGCCAACCTAACAAAGTTAGGAGACAAAGACCAATAAGGCTGCACATATGTCGCATGATAATGTGTCGCACCTAAGTTTTCATAAGGTTCTTCGTAAGCCTCTTCGACTGCTGTCTTAGCTGCCTCCCACGCAACTTTATCACGAGGTCGTTCAGGCTTACCGTCCCAGTAAAAGCTGAACTGGTGTCGCTGCTTCACTACGTCACAGATGTTATCGGGGAAACCTGAATGGTATACCCTGTTGGCTATAACATGGACAACTTGCCGCTGCCCTTCAGGTGGTTGATTGCGAGCCTCGTAATACACTGCAATAGCAGCGCACATAAATGCTGTTGTCAGCATATTGCATTCCTTTGTTTAGAATCTACTTAAGAATCTAGCGATGTGGTGGACAAAAGGTAATAGGCTCAGCGCCATCATAAGGTTTACACCTGTATGAGCCATCGCAATTCTGAGTGTATCACCTTTAGGCATACCGTCTGACACAAACAAACCTGCCAACCATATAGTACCAGTCGTACCTATGTTTGCACCTAATACACATGCAATGGCAGCAGGTAAAGGCACTGCTCCCGAAGCTACCAGAGCAATGATTGCAGTAGTGGACAGAGACGATGACTGCCACAGCAAGGTCATAACTATACCACCTAGAAACATCCAGTAAGGATTGTGAATAAAGTACGATAGGTGATCCATGTTACCCATCGACTTCATCCCACCGGAAAACATCTTCAGCCCGATATAGAAAACAACCAGCCCAACAAGTGTAGTGGCGATAGGATTACCTAATTCTATTTTAGGTATCATGCTGCAAGCGCTTTAAATGCAGGGTGGCTTACCCAATCATTAACCTGTTGTTCACGCTTGAACATTGTAACTGCCGCCGTGTCAGCAGCAGTCTCACGTAGCTTGAACCCGTTACGTTCGTCTGCATAAGTAGCAAAGTTAGTTAGTGCGCTGTAAAGACTGAACACATTATGTCCACGTGTCGTGGCCTCATTGAGGTACAGAGTAGTCAGCTTCTCTGCCTTACGATCTGACTTGACGATAGCCTTGAGAGCATCTTGCACCCGCTGCACTACCAACTGTTTGTCAGCCCATGTCTGAAGCAGGCGACCATGTGCATTGAACTCTACCTTAGCTTCGTTAAGCTCATCAATGAACGTGTCCAAGTCCCAGTTGGTAGTGTTCTTCCGCCTGATACGAGTGTGATCCCCCGATAGCATCCCGTTTGTACAGAACTTATCAATGGCACCATAGAATATCTGATTAGAACACAGGCCATCAAGACCATGTAATGCAATGACACGTTGAGACACCTCTGTTTGATGGCGGTCAGTTGTGACCGTGTATTTCACATTAGGAAACGTGACATCCATTAGTGCAAACGCACCAAACCGAGAGGTTTGCCACCGTACCTTAGCGTCGTCCAGATCATTCCAAGATAACGTGTCAGTAATAGCTGCCTGAACACGGCGGAAAAAGTTAGGGTGCGGGTTGATAGGGTAGCCCTTTCCAACAATACCCAACACCTCACCGTTGGATTGATTAACCACGTACTTTTTTCCTGCCATACGAGTAGGTTCGTGGGATACCTTGAAGTTGATATTCTCTGGCAACTCGCCAAAGATTCGGGGGTCAACCCCATCTAACGGGAAGTCTAAAGGCATTGTATAGTTCCTTTGTAGTGTCCAATGTTGGACGGTTAATCATAGGTTTCAGTAGCTACCCATTCAATAGTAGCATTAGGATACTGCCATTGCAATACAGTCATTGCATGTTCAAGGGCAATCATAGGATCATCAGTATCACTAACCGGAACGGTCGCTATGTGATCGTTGATACTAAATTTCATATGGTGTTCTGGCATACTACCCTGCTTTCC
>Ga0208899_1000503_pt1 | contig 29331 bp, 38 predicted proteins | sample VirMetDEL_Nov_24_FD_184518 | JGI IMG/M metagenome (GOLD analysis project Ga0208899, IMG submission 184518) | Aqueous microbial communities from the Delaware River and Bay under freshwater to marine salinity gradient to study organic matter... | ecosystem: Environmental > Aquatic > Marine >... | reverse complement strand
CTTCATTAGGAACCTTAGTATTGCAAGAAATTTTAACAGGGGGTCTTGGTAAAAAAGGCGGTGGAGGTGAGGCTGGTGGTAACAATTTAATATTAAAAGGACTCACGACTTACTTGTTTAGATTAACCAATGCAGATACTCAGAACAATGCTCATGCTGCTGAGATTATATTAAGTTGGAATGAATAATGCATGAAATTTATTTTGGCCCTATTAATTTATATACTGTTCACAGGATTTACAATGGAAAAAAATGACACAAAAACAATGGAAGGCATGGGTGATGTTTATAAGTTTGTCGAAGAAAACCTTGGTTTAAACAAAGCTCAATGGGATTTGTATCGTAATTCGATTGCCTATCGTGAATCTCAAGGCAATAAGTTTGAAACAGAATATGCAAGGTATGCACCTTATTATAAAAAACAAGGCGGTAGCAATAATGCTTATGATGGTCGTTACCAATTAGGGGCTGATGCTAAAGAATCTGGCGCAAGAAATTTTGGCATTAAAAATCCAGGACATACATCTAAAGCAAGAGAGGCCTTTTTAAATGATCATTTATTACAAGAACAATTATTTGCTGGATTTACAATTAGCAACTATAGATTTATGACAGGCAATAGTGAATATTTAAGGCAAAAAGGTAAAGAAAAATTTATGAACACTAACCTTGTTGGGCAAATGGGGTATTTAGCGTTTGGGCACAATAGTGGCGCTACAAATTTAAGTAAATATTTAGCGGGTGAAATTGTGGATTTTAAAGATGGAAATCAAAAATCAGCTAAAATTTATATTGACAATTGGACTTCACACACACGAGCTAATAAAAATGTGTTTCCAAAAACAAAAGTTAAACCTAAGCCTTTATCAAAAGATGCTGGCATCTATAAACAAAATTTATTTAGTTACGGGGAAATCTAATGGTAGCCATGATGAGATTATCAGCTCAAGATGTTTTAAAAAGACATGAGACAGCTTTAAGAAAAAAAGAAGATTTTAGAAATTTATATGAAGAAGCATATGAGTTTGCGTTGCCTCAGCGTAATTTATATGATGGTTATTGGGAAGGCGGGGTAGGCGGTCAAAAGAAAATGAATCGCGTATTTGATTCAACTGCAATCAATTCTACACAACGATTTGCTAACCGCATGCAGTCTGGCATTTTCCCTCCACAAAGAAATTGGTGCAGACTTGAGCCAGGCACAGACATTCCTATGGATAGAAAACAAGAAGCTCAAAGAGCGCTTGATGTATATTCTAATAAATTATTTTCAACGCTTAAGCAATCTAACTTTGATATTGCTATTGGTGAGTTCTTGCTTGATTTATGTGTGGGCACAGCCGTTATGATGGTGCAACCAGGTGATGATGTCAATCCTATTAACTTTATTCCAGTTCCTCAATACCTGGTTGCTTTTGAAGAAGGTGCTGATGGTCAGGTAGATAATGTTTATAGACGTGTTCGTATTAAAGGCGAATCAATACAGCGTCAATGGCCAGACGCTAAAATACCTAAAGAATTGCAAGATAAAATTGATCAAAAACCTACAGAAGATGTTGAGCTCATCGAGGCTACAATTCTTGATCCTAAACGTGGTGATTTTTGTTATCATTTAATACACAAAGAAAGTAAAACAGAATTAGTTTATAGACGTTCAGAGATTAGCCCTTGGGTAGTATCACGTTATGCTAAAGTGGCTGGTGAGATTTATGGCAGAGGCCCGCTGATTACTGCATTACCAGATATTAAAACACTTAATAAAACGATTGAGTTAGTATTAAAAAATGCGTCATTATCTATTTCTGGCGTTTATACCGCTGCCGATGATGGTGTTCTTAATCCTAATACCGTTAAAATTATGCCAGGAGCAATTATCCCTGTAGCGCGCAATGGCGGGCCACAAGGTGAGTCTTTAAAAGCATTACCAAGATCAGGCGATTTTAATGTATCACAACTTATTATGAATGATCTTCGTATGAATATTAAACGTATTTTACTTGACGAATCATTGCCGCCAGATAATATGTCAGCTCGCTCTGCAACAGAAGTAGTTGAGCGAATGAAAGAGCTTGCTCAAAACTTAGGTTCTGCTTTTGGGCGTCTTATTAACGAAACTATGATTCCAGTTGTAACTAAGATATTACAAGTTATGGATCAAAAAGGTTTAATAAACTTACCACTTAAAGTTAATGGTCTTGAAATTAAAATACAACCTGTATCGCCACTTGCACAAGCACAATCAATGGAAGATGTAGAAAATGTATTAAAATTTGCACAAATTGCACAAGCATCAGGGCAACAAGGTATGACTGTTCTTAAGGTTGACGAGATGATGGATTTCATTGCAGAACACTTAAATATCCCTGGGCGCATTTTAAATACTAAAATAGAGCGAATGATGATGCAACAACAAATGATGGCTATGGCAGAGCAAGCTGCTGAAGCTAATCCAGAAATGGCACAAGAAGCTGCTACTGCTGCTGTTGCACAAGCACAAGGAGAATAATTATGGCTGGCTGGGAAGATTTAGAGTCAGCATTACCTCTTGAAATAGCTGACGTTAATCAAAAAAAAGATGATCTAGACCGTCTTACACTAAGAGTATTAGGAACTGAAGATGGTGAAAAATTAATGAAATGGCTGCGCGAAGCAGTTGTTGAGCAACCTGTTGCCTTGCCAGGAAGCGATCCTAGTTACGCATTTTATCGTGAAGGACAGAATAGTGTCATTAAGGATTTAGAAGCAAGGTTAATTAGAGCAAGGAAACTATAATGAGCGAAGAAGCAATCGAGCCTAGTGTTCAAGAGGAAACTCAAGAAGCAACTGGCCTACTCGATAATGCAACACCAGAAGTTGAGGAAGCCAGCTCAGACAATCCGCAACAAGTAGAAATTGACCATCGTGATCCAAAAGAATTGCAAGCATTAGAAGATGCTGAAAATCCTATTCCAGAATGGTGGCCAGAAAACTTTATTAAAGATGACAAGAAAGATGAGCAAGCGCTCGTCAAATCTTGGAAAGATTTACGCAAACAAATCTCTCAAGGCAAGCATAAAGCGCCAGAAAATGGTAAGTATGACGTTGCTGCTTTTGGTAACACTCCAGAAGATGATCCTGTTAGGAGTCATGTATTAGAGTGGGCTAGAGAAAATAATATTAGCCAAGGAGCATTAGACTCTCTTGTAAGTAATATTGTTGATATGGCTAGTCAGGAGCAAGAAACTTACGAAATTAACCTTGATGAAGAACGAAAATCACTTGGCCCTAATGCTGATGCACGTATTAATGGCATGGTTAAATGGGCTGGTAATTTAGTTCAAAAAGGAATATGGACTAAAGATGATTTTGAAGAATTTAAAATTATGGGTGGCACAGCGCGTGGCATCTCTGCTTTGGAAAAATTAAGAGCATCTTACGAAGGCCGTGTTCCTTTAGAAACAACTATTGATGGTGATATGCCTAGCAAAGAAGAAGTATATGCTATGGTTGGTGATCCTAGATATAAAACTGATCCAGCATTTAGGCAAAAAGTAGAGCGATACTTTGCACAGGTATTTGCCTAATAATCATTGCATCGTGCCTTGTTCTGTGGTAAAAAAAGAGCAAGGCATATTGCGTCTGCAACCCTTGACACAAGTAATCTTGTCGGTTGGCTATCGTAAATAGCAAGCGTGGCCCAGACTCTCTGGCATACCTAAGCGATTAATTTTTTATTAATTTCTATAAGGAGAATAACATGGCTATTGGTTTATCTAATGCTTTTGTTACGCTCTTTGATGCCGAAGTTAAACAGGCGTACCAAGCTAAATCACAATTAGTTGGTGCTACACGCATGAGACGCGGCGTTGAGGGCGAAGTTGTGAAATTCCCTAAAGTAGGTAAAGGTTCAGCTACACTTCGTGTACCACAAACTGACGTTACTCCACTTAATGTAAGTTTTTCACAAGTAACTGCAACACTTGAAGATTGGAATGCTGCTGAGTATTCTGACATCTTTATGCAACAAAAAGTTAATTTTGACGAAAGACAAGAGCTCGTTCAAGTTTTAGCGAACGCAATCGGTCGTAGACAAGATCAACTTATTCTTGATGCACTTACAGCATCATCAACATCATTAACAGTTTCTAATGACATTGGTGGTACTGATACAAACTTAAACGTAGCTAAACTACGTGAAGCTAAAAAATTATTGGATAAAGGTAACGTTCCTCCACAGGATCGTCATATGGTTATCCATGCTAACTCATTAGCTTCTTTACTTTCAGAAACAGCTGTAACATCATCTGATTACAATACAGTTAAAGCTTTAGTATCTGGTGAAGTAGATACATTCTTAGGCTTTAAATTCCATGTATTAGGTGATCGCTCTGAGGGTGGTCTTGCTATTGATGGTTCTTTAGACAGAACAATCTGGGCATTCCACAAAGACTCAATGGGCTATGCTGAAGGTATCGCGCCTCGCACAGAAATCAACTACGTACCAGAAAAGACTTCATTCCTTGTGAATACACTTCTTTCTGCTACTGCGGTTGCTATCGATGCTGAGGGTATTGTTCAACTCACATGTCGTGAATCTTAAGATAAGGAGAGATTATAATGGCTTACTCAAAAGACAACCTACAGCCTATCGGTGGTCAGTCTAAAGCTGGTAATGCTCCTCAGATGTGGAGTTATACAGCACCTGGTACTGATGCTCTTGCTGATATTAATACATCAGGTTACTTTAATGATGCACATACAGTATTAAAAGTAGGTGACTTAATTCATGTATGGGACGCTTCTGTTCCTACATCAACATTAGTTACTGTGCTTTCTAATGCTTCTGGCGTTGTTGACGTATCTGATGGTACAGCATTATCAGTCGCTGACGCTGACTAAGTAGTAAAATGCAATGTGACGGGGGTGTATGCTCCCGTCTATTTGCACATTTGGAGATAATGAATGGCAACTGGTGATACCGATATTAAAATATGTTCTGATGCACTCTTAATGTTAGGTGCAAATCCAATTTCGTCTTTTACAGAAGGAACTGACGAAGCAAATACGTGTGATCGTCTTTATCCAGACATTAAAATAAAAACAATGGCCACTTATCCGTGGTCTTTTTCATTTAAGAAAGTTCAACTGTCAAGACTTATTACAACTCCAGCTAATGAATACAAATATGAATATCAACTGCCATCAGACATTATTGGCAGACCACGAGCTGTCTATGATACAGATTCTACCTATGCACAGCCAAGGCGTGATTATACAATTCAAGGCAGCAAAATATTAACAAACTATGAAAAAGTTTATGTAGATTATCAATATAATGTACCAGAATATGCGCTCCCACATTTTTTTGTTCAATTATTGAAATATCAAATGGCTTGGCATTTAGCCATTCCTATTACAGACCAATTAGACAGATCTGACTATTGGCGTGTTATCACTCAAGGAACTCCTGGAGAAAATGGTCGTGGTGGCTATATGAGAACTGCCATGACAATTGACGGACAAGGACAACCCACTAATGCAATACAGGACTTTTCACTTATTGATGTGAGGTATTAATGGCTCGCTTTGTAGAAATTCAAACTAATTTTACAACGGGTGAGCTTGATCCATTAGTTAGAGCGCGTGTTGATTTAAAGGCTTATGATAACGCATTAGAAACAGCTAAAAATGTTATTTGCCAGCCTCAAGGTGGCGTTAAGCGACGACCAGGATCAAAATTTATTAATGAAATAGGAGGCACTCCAGCTAATGGCGTGCGCCTTGTAGCGTTTGAATTTTCTGTTGAAGACAGCTATATGTTGTGTTTTACAAGCAACAGAATGTATGTTTACAAAGACAAAGTTCTTATTACTAATATTAATGGATCAGGAAATGATTATCTAGATACAACAGGATATAGTTTAACTGGTTCTCATTTAGAACATATGTGCTGGACTCAATCTGCTGATACGTTAATTATTGTGGATTATGATTTTCGACCAATTAAGATTGTTCGTGGAGGCTCAGATAGCTCATGGACTATTTCAAATATAACATTTGACTCTACACCTAAATACGCATTTACATTATCTACAAGCAATCCAGCTACAACATTAACACCAAGCGATGTAACTGGGAAGGTAACGCTTACTGCTGGCTCAGCTGTATTTAATAGTGGTCACGTTGGACAATACATTAATGCTTCACCTCAAGGGCGAGCAAAAATTGTTGAATATGTAAGCACTACCGTAGTTAATGCAGTAACTGAATTTCCTTTCTTTGACACCTCAGCTATTGCAAGCGGTGACTGGGAGTTGGAAACGGGATATGAGGCTGTGTGGTCTGCAACACGTGGTTGGCCAAGATCTGTTACATTCCATCAGGGACGTTTATTTTTTGGCGGATCACGTGATCGTCCGTCAACTATATGGGGTTCTAAGGTTGGATTATATTTTGACTTTGAAGCTGTGGAAGGACTAGACGATGACGCTGTTGAAGCTACTCTTGATACTAATACTTTTAATGCTATCGTTGATATTATTAGTGGTCGTGATCTTCAAGTATTTACTACGGGTGGTGAGTTCTATGTTCCGCAAGAAGGGTTAACACCGATTACACCTTCAGACTTTTTCTTGTCATCTACATCACGTAACGGCACAAGAGAAGGCGTGCGTGTTAAGCAATTAGAATCAGGCATATTGTTTGTGCAAAGACAAGGCAAGGCGTTATCTGAAATTGCTTACTCTGATACACAATTAACTTACATAACTTCTAAAATATCTTTATTAGCTGGTCATTTATTAAAAAATCCAAAGAGCATGGATTTGCGTCGAGCAGTTGCTACAGATGAAAATGATTTATTACTTATTGTAAATGAAGACGATGGTTCTATTGCCGTGTTTTCATTATTAAGATTACAAAATGTTATTGCTCCTTCAGAATGGACAACAGTAGGTTCATATATTGATGTAGGTGTTGATCTAACTGATATTTATACAGTTGTTAAGAGAGATGACAATGGTGTTGATAAATATTATGTAGAGGTCTTTGATGATAATTATTTAACAGATTGTGCTAAACAAGGCACAACAGCAACTAGCTTAGATATGTCACACATTGATGGCGCAACTGTCAATGTCATTTCTGATGGTTATGTTGAGCTAGACCAAACAGCCGATAGCGCTGTGACATTTGTAAATCCACCTACGACATCTTCTGAGGTTGGATTGCCTATTGACGTTCAAATTAAAACAATGCCTTTAAACGTTAAAGTAGCTACAGGCACAAGAATTGCCAAGAAAAAACGTATTGTTGAAGTTAATGCTTTGTTATACAACACACAAAACATAGTTATTAATGACAACTTAGTACCTATACGTAGTTTAGGGGCTGGAGCTTTAGATGTTGCTGTTCCAGAATTTACAGGAACAAAGACTTTAAATGGTATTAGAGGTTATAATACAGAAGGACAAATAACAGTAACGCAAAGCTCGCCATTAAAAATGACGTTACTTGGTTTAGAATATAAAGTAGCTGTAACACAGGAGAGATAAATGGAAACCGTAATGGCAGCTTATACCGCTGCAAAACCTTATTTAAGTGTATTTAGTGCTGTTTCAGCTGTAGCAAGTGGATTACAATCTTGGCAACAAGGATTGTATGCTGCTAGCGCAAGTCGTCTTAAGGCAAAACAAACACAGTTAGAGGCTGATGTAAAAGCATTAAATGCTAGGCAACAAGGTGTAGAACTGGCAAAAAAACAACAAAGAGTTGCAGCATCATTGTTAGCTCGTGGGGCTGCTGGGAATATTGATCCATTTAGTGGATCGGCAGCTGTTGTGGCCCAATACAATGAAAGTAACTTAGGCTCAGACTTAATGAACTTACGCGCACAAGAGCAACGTTTTAAAACATTTGGCGAAATTCAAGCACAAATACTTAATGATTCTGCTGATTATTATGAGTCATCTGGATTTGCTGGATTTTTAAAAGGTTTGGGCTCTGCTGCATACATTATGGGTGAAACATTTGTTCCAGGTGATCCAGAAGCTGTAAGCACCGTTGATGGATATAGAGGATATGAAACACAAACACAATTATATGGTAGTGAATATTCTGATCTTTACGGAGGCAATGCCGCATTACCTGATTATGATATTGGGCCAGACTTTAGAAATGTTAGTCCGAGCTATCAAAGTTATGGAGCACCTTACTAATGGCTGAATTACCCAAATATGAAAGGCAAAAGTATTTAACCGAAGGTGTGCCTATGGCTGGCACAGAAAATATAGATGCTGCAATTACGGCAAGTAAATCTATGCAGTCTATGTTAGATCAATTGACAGCTTATACGGCAGAAGAAGCTGGAAAATACGCCATCGAAAAAGGTATTGAGTTTAGTATTAATAACCCACTATCAATTAAAGACTATCAAAATGCAGAGCGTAATGGTGAAAGTGCTGTTAATCAATTTTTACAAGGCGGCAAAACATACAATAAAACGCTTAAAAAAATGTATGGACATCAATCACGTATTGATTTGCTAGGTGAGTTAGAAAACCATCAACAAAATGTATTACAGCAAGTTAAAGAAGGAAAGATTACTGATCCACAACAAATACGAGCAGAATTAGAAGCTCCTACAAAAGGCTATGCTAATGTTGTATTTAATATAGATCCAGATGAAGGCATGAAGTTCCAAACTTCTGCAACAACTTACACAAAAACAAACTATAAAGCTATTTTAAAAGAGTTAGGTGATCGAGCAGAAAAAGAAGCGCAATTTACTGTTGATAAATTTATTACTGCTGGTGCTAAAAATTACACTCAATTTGTTTATAACAATACCGATCCAACCTTATTACTAGCTCATCGAGATATGCTTGAGGAAGACGCGTTTGATGCGTTTGCTATTACTGGCAAACAAACAGAAAACATGAACGCATTTAGAAGTAAATTAGATAAAGTTGAAGAAGCAGCTGTTGCTGATCAAATTGCTAAAGAGTATTTTGCTGCTGGAGCCTCTAAAGAAGAAGTTGAAAGAATAATGCAAAATGAAACTAAGGCTGGCCGCTACACAAATTATTTTGCTAATTTATTACCAGATAGACAAAACTCATTACAATCTGCTGTTAGCACAGCAATGGAAAAACTAGAAATTAGTTCTAGCGTATCAAACAAAACACTAACATTTTCATTATCAGAGATGGATAAAACTGTTAGCAATGGAAACTTGACTGATTTGTCACAACTGTCTGGATATGATTTTGACGACAAACAACAAATTCAAGCTGACATTATTTTTGGTAAGCAATTAATTAATGAAGTTGTATATTCTAGTTCGCCTTATAACGAAGCTGGTTTTGATGCAGCTATGACAAAAATACAAACACAATATGGCGGTGAACAAAATACTATCTATGAAGATGCTATATTGCAGCATGCTGATAAGATGAGAAAACAAGTTATTAAGGAAATAGAAGAAACTCCTATTGAATACCTTAAGAAAAATATTAAATACAAATCAGAAATTGAGCCACTATATGTAGACTCTAATATGCTTATTGATCCAGAGTATCGAGATGGTATGGCGCGTAAGATTGCTAAACGAAAAGCTGTTGTAGAAAAATTTGCTGAAGATTTTGGACTAGCTAATGCTAATTTATTTAGCAAAGAAGAAGTTAGTTATTATAGCAATCAATTTAATCAAATCACACAAACACCCAGCCTGACACCGACAGAAAAAGTAGGGCAACAAATGCAATATGCTGGGTATTTAGTTGATACGTTTGGCGGTAATTCATATCAAATATTCCAAGAGCTTGGCGAAAAAAATACTTCATTAGCGCACATTGGTAACTTAATGAATGATGCTATGAGATCGCCAAATCCAAGCATGGAAGCTAGTGAGTTATTAGCCGTTGGCAACCTTATAGATTTAGGCGTTGCTGGTGATAAAGCTAAATATGTAATGGAAACGTCAGACATGAGAACAACTGAAGCTGATGTTTTAGGTGATGCTTTTACGCAAAATGAACGTGGCATTGTTACTGAATCAGCAATTAAAATTTATTATGCTTTAAAAACAAAAGACTTTGATGAGTTTGATACTGACCTGTATGAAAAAGCGCTTAAATTAGCTGCTGGACAACAAGGCGAGTATGGAGGTATTGTTGAATATAAAGGAGTAAAACATGCTATACCTTCCAACATTAAACGTGATGATTTTGAAGATAATTTATTTAGATTTGCAACAATAGAGGATATTGAAGCAAACCTAGTAGATCGTGATGGTAATAATATAGAAAATATAGGACGTGGTAGTCAGCCATATTCTTATGATCAATTTGTTACTAGCAACCTTAAATTTGTTGATAACACCAAAGCTATGTTGTCTGGCGAAATATTTAGATTGTTTGGCAACGAAGAATTAGCTTTTGGTGATCCAGACGGCAATCCAATTTACATCGACATGGCTAATTTATATGAATTAATTTTAGCTAAAAATCCAGGGCTTGATGAGTATGCAAGCAAGAGATTTGATAATAGAGATATAATGCCAGAGGTTGAAACCATTAGGCTCATGCAGTAATGGGAAAGTTTATATCAGACTACTCAAAGCAATTAACTGAGGCGCAAACCTTGCCCGCTGGTGAGGCTGACCAGTTTGATGCGTTTTATGATGATCAATATTTTTTAAATCGATCTGATTCTGAATACCAAATTAATCAAAAAATTTTACAGCCTATTGTAGATGAGATTTATAAAGTTACAGGTAAAAAGTTTGCTAATCCAGCCTATCATCTTGATGCGCCAACAGCCTCTATGGGCGGTGAGGCAGACATTTATTCTAGTATTGCTGGATATGACGTTCCCGATCCGTATGATGGCCTGAGCCAAACAGAACGATTTGATAAAGACATAGACGCTATTGTTTCTTTTGTAGGGGAAAATTTAGATTTATTTGATCCAGAATCAGAAGTGCGTGATTTTACGCCAATGAAACTACAGCAAATGCTTGTAGCTGAAGCCAATAAGATTAGAGAAAATACACTGTATGCTGAAGAAAGAACGCACGGCTGGGGCGATTGGTTTGCATCAATGGGAGGTAGTTTTGGTGCGGCTGCAACTGATCCTGCTAACGTAGGGGCTGTGCTTGCATCAATCCCGTTTCAAGCTACTTACGGCTCAGGCATGCTTTCTAGATTGCTTATTGATGTAGCTGCTGGTGTAGGAGCTGAAGCATATATACAAGATGATGTTAAAGATTTATATAAACAATTAGGCATAGACTATGGCGATACACAATATAGAGATAACCTTGTAGCTGCTGGAGGCGGTTCATTTGCTTTAGGGCTGCTTATGGAGACACTTATTAAATTGCCTGGCGCATCTAATGTATTAAAGAAAAACATTATTAATAAGTTATCTGAGTATAAATCTAAGCAAGTGTCTGATGAGGTTGGTAATCCAAAAATAATAGCATCAAAAGACAATGCTGATGCTGATAGTGGAGTATTACTCGATGACGTTAATAATGCAACGCTTGAGCATAATGTTAATGCTAACGATCCTAATGATGCAAGCTTTATTGCTAAATTAAACAAAGCCAAAGAGGCGGTTGCTAATGATGATTTTTCAAAACTACCTAAAGACGAACAGGTTAAAATTTTAGACGAGCTGTATCACGACCAGCATCATATGCAAATCGCTATTGTTGAGCCTGATGATATTGAGATAGATGCTAAGACATTTCAGTTTAAAGGTGGCGCTGATGAGTTGGGCATGCTAGAAACACTTAAGGGTGTGCAAGAGTGGAATCAAGCCTTTGCTGGTATTGCTGTATTATACAAAAATGAAAAAGGAAAATATGTTGTAGCCGATGGACATCAACGCGTTAATTTAGCTAAGCGACTTAAAGGTGATAAAAATTATAAAGGGCCAAAACCTAAAATTATAGCAATGGTTTATGACGCTAAAGATGGATTTCAAGTTAATACTGTTAGAACATTAGCTGCTGCCAAGAATATTGCAGAAGGATCAGGCACAGCAGTTGATGCTGCTAAAGTATTTAAAATGAATCCAGATACTTTAAATAGAATGTTGCCGCCTAAAAGCAAATTAAGACAATATGGTTTAGGCTTAAGCAAGTTATCTGATGATGCGCTTGATATAGTTAATAAAGGATTAGTGCCAGAGCGTTATGCACAGTTTGTAGGAAACTATGTTTCTGGGAGAGATGAGCAGATTGCAGTATTAAACTTGCTTATGAAAACTAAACCTGACAATTTAATAGAAGCTGAAAGCATTGTAGCTCAAGCAGCATTAGCTGGATTTAAAGAAGTAGATCAAGCTGGATTGTTTGCGGACGATATGATTGCTGAAACTTTATTTAAGGAAAGATCAAAGATATTGTCTAGCACATTATCAAGCATGAACGCTAATAAAAAAGTATTAACAACTTTAGTTAATGATTCAGATTTAATTGAAAAGTTTGGCAACAAACTTGATAAACTTAACAATGCACAACGAAAGGATTTATATGGCCAAATCATCGAAACGATCAAATACAACGCAAACCATGCTGGAGACATCGCCGATGACCTTACAGCAATTTCCAGAAAATTCGCTAGAGGAGAGATCGACCTCGCGCAAGGAATTAAAGAATTTCAACGGGCTGTCCAAGAGCGAATTTCATCAAGCGCTTACACTAGGTTATCAGCTAGCCAACTTGGATTCGCTGATGATGTTGCGACGACGAATAATTCAGCATCAAAATACGCAGACCAAAATGGCCCAGAACAGCTCGCCAAATATGACAACACCACAGACGGAAGTCTAGATGCAGAGATAGAAGCATTAGCTACTGACGTTAAAGACCAGTTTGATGAATTAGAATCAAGTGGGTATGAAAATATTAAACAAGAAAAAATGTTTGTAGAAACCTCTGCTGATGGCGTAGTTATATCGCAAAAATCATTTGATGATATGGTTAAAGATTTAGATGGTGACGAAAAAGCTATTAAAGAACTTAAGGATTGTTAATGAAAAATTTTGATTGCATAACTAATAACAGTAAATTTAGTGATGAAGAAAAGGCTCAAGGCCAAGAGCTTTATCAACAATATTTACTGAAGTTTGGTGGTGCAACTGACCAAGCTGTTGAGGCTACAGAAAAAGCATTAACTGTTATGCAAAAAATTAAGAAGGCAGATAACTTAAGGGCTGCTAAAGTTTTTGCAACCAGGCTTCTTGATATTGAAAAGTTTGTTGAAGGTAATGGTCGTTGGGGCGATGGCATTTTAAACCTTATTGCTCCTGATCCTCAAGGATATATGAGGCATCTTAATCTAGAAAATTATGCAGAAGCTATCCGCAAGCGTGGTATTGGTATGATGAATAAGTTTGTTATGCAATACCGCAAGCGTGGTTTGTTTGGCGCGAGAGGTTCTGGCATGCAAGGTGTTGGCAAAAATAACGTTGACATACAAGACGTTGTCAAAGAAATTTGGGGAATAGAAAGTAAAAATGCTGATGCTAAAATATTAGCGCAAGCATGGAAAGAGGTAGCTGAATTTTTAAGATTAGAAAAAAATAGACAAGGCGCGCATATTCCTAAACTTGAACATTACTTACCACAAACACATTCACAATTAAAGTTGCGCAATCTTAAAGGTGGCGTTGATGAGTGGAAAGAGTTTATTCAGCCATTACTTGCTACTGACCGTATGGTTGATTTTGATACAGGGCAGCCTATTACTCCATTAAAACTTGAAACATTACTCAATGATATTTATGACTCTATCTCTAATGGCGGATATAGTAATCGCAAAGGAGCTTGGTCAAAAACAATGTCACAGCATCGCATCTTACAATTTAAAGATGGCGAGGCATGGTTAAAGTATCATAATAAATTTGGTGATGGCGATATTACTATTAGTATGATTAATTATATTGACCAAATGTCACGTGATATTGCAGAGTTACATATCTTAGGGCCTAAGCCACAACAGACACTCAATATGTTAGTTAGCAAAATGAACGATGCTCACAGAAAAGATGGTACAGTTAAAACTACTCCACTCACAAATATTCAAAACCATTATGACGTATTTAAACGCAGACAATTATTAACTGATCATCAATTATTTGCAGACATTGCAAGTGCAACTCGAAATACTTTTACAGCCGTTTATCTTGGTGGCGCTGTGTTATCAGCGCTAGGTGATTTTAATACACAAATGAATACCGCTATGCGTGTCGGTATGAAGCAAAAATCAGCCATATCAAGACACATTAAAAACATATTTAAGTTTGTTGGCGCTGAAGATAGAAAACAATTTTTGCTTGAAAGCGGTGTGATCTTTGACAACATGCTTGATTTTGCTCAAAAAAAAGCCAAGTTTGCTGGTGAGGTAGCTGGCCCAGCTTGGTCGCAAATATTGTCTGATGTTGTAATTAGAGCTTCTGGACTATCAGCATTTACTGATGGTGGGCGCGCTGCATTTGCTCAAGAGTTTATGATTTATGCTGGCAAACAATTAGGTAAATCTTTTGATGAGCTTGATCCCATGTTTCAGCAAACATTAAAAACTTATGGTTTAGATAAAAATTGGGGTGTTATAAGTCAGGCCAAAACAAAAGAGTTTCAAGGATTAAAATATTTACGCTATAAAGAAATTGATGAGCTTGATATGGATATTGGCACGCGCTACCTACAGATGATAAGCAACTTACAAAATGATGCTGTTATCGTAGGTAATATTAAAACGACAGCCAAAATGTATGGCGCAGAACCTAGGGGAACGATTGGAGGCGAGCTAACAAGAACTGCATTTATGTTTAAAAACTTTTCTGTATCAGTCGTCATTCAATATCTATACAGATTATTTAAAGAGGCTACTCCAAGAACTAAACACTTTGGTATGGAGTTTGGACATAATGCGGCTAAGGCTATTAATGTTACTAAATTTATTGGCATGGCAACAATGCTTGGGGCTATATCAGAGCAGCTTCATAACTTAGCAAGAGGTCGTGATCCAGAAGATATGACTAATGCTGAGTTTTGGGGAAAAGCATTTACGCGTGGTGGCGGCGTAGGTTTCTTAGGTGATATATTTACTAACACAGTTCAAGGGTATGGCACAAATATTTTTGGCCCAGGTTTTGATGCTACAACAGATGTTATGGGTTTAACTTTTGGCAACTTATATGATATGGCTCATGGTGAAGATACAAACTTTAGCTATGAACTATATTCATTGTTAAGAAAATATACTCCTGGACAAACATTATGGTATGGACACTTAGCATTTAATAGGCTAGGGCTAGAACAATTAGCTATAGCTATTGATCCTAACCTTAAGGGGGCTATAAAACGCAATGCAAGACGTAGGGAAAGAAGAAATAAGCAGAAATATTGGTGGAGTCCAGGACGAACATTACCTAAACGCGCTCCAGACTTAGAAGCATTGACACCAGATTAATTATAAAGTAAAAACATTATAGAGGAAAATTATGGCTATAGACATCTCATCAACCACTAGACGTATAGTATACACAGGCTCATCAGGTGTAGGCCCATATGCATTTGCATTTGAGGTGCTTGCACAAACTGATATTGCTGTTTATTTTAATACAACTGAACTGACACTTACGACAGACTATACTGTTACCATCAATGGTGATGGCACAGGTTCTGTCACGATTGTTGTAGGCACTAATGTTCCTAGCACACCTACTGCTTCTGATCGTATTACCATTATTGGTGATAGAACTATTGAGAGATCAACAGACTTTACTACTGGTGGCCCACTCTTTGCTACCTCTCTTAATGATGAATTTGATAGTCAAACTATTTTTGTTCAGCAAGTACAAGAACAAGCTGATCGATCATTACGCGCGCCTAATACTGATCCAACCACAGTTGACATGGTTTTACCTGTTAATACAACACGTGCGAATAAATTTTTATCATTTGATTCTGATGGTAATCCAACAGCTGTGCAGAGTGTGGGTAACTGGCGTGGTGATTGGGCAGCAAGCACAGCTTATGTTCAATTAGATATTGTTAAAGATACAACCAATGACAACATTTATATTTGTTTAACATCACATACATCATCAGGTTCATTACCACTTACAAGTAATGCTGATTACGCTAAATGGGATTTAGTTGTAGACGCAGCTTCTGCGGCTTCTTCAGCTTCTGCTGCCGCTTCAAGTGCAACTGCCGCTGCATCAAGTGCTACCGCTGCCGCTACGAGCGCAACCTCTGCATCAACCTCAGCAAGCAATGCTGCAACGAGTGCTACAACGGCTACTACACAAGCAAGTGCTGCGTCATCAAGCGCATCGTCTGCTTCAACCTCAGCCACAAATGCATCTACCTCAGCAAGTGCTGCGGCTACAAGTGCAAGCAATGCATCAACAAGTGCAACGGCTGCTGCTTCATCAGCAACCTCTGCGGGGTCAAGTGCAACTTCTGCGGCTACCTACGCAAGTGATGCTTCCAATAGCGCAACGGCTGCTGCTGCCTCATATGATGATTTTGATGACAGATATTTAGGACAGAAAAGTTCAGCGCCAACTGTTGATAATGATGGCGATGCTCTCGTTACAGGTGCATTGTATTTTAATACTGTTGCTAATGATATGTATGTTTATACAGGATCAACTTGGCTAACTGTTTCTAACTCAACATCTTCTTCTGCTGCTGCTGCATCAGCTGCCGCTGCTGCTGCTAGTTATGACTCATTTGATGATCGTTATCTAGGAGCTAAGGCTTCTGCACCCGCTACAGATAATGATGGTGATGCATTACTCACAGGTGCTTTATATTGGAACACAACAGGTGATCAACTTTATGTATGGACAGGTAGTGCATGGGACGCAGCTGCTTTTACTGCATCTGGTGCGGTAACCTCATTCAATACTAGAACAGGTGCAGTCACTTTATCTGCTGCTGACGTGAATACAGCTCTTGGATCAGATGCTGTACTTGATTCAGACATTGGTTCAACAGTCCAAGCATACGATGCAGACACAGCAAAACTAGATGTCGTACAAACATTTACCGCAGCACAAACATTCTCTACAGATGCCACCATCAACGGACTCACTGTAGGTAAAGGTGCAAGCAGCTTATCTAATAATACAGGTTTAGGTATTAATGCACTATTAAGCATAACTACTGGAAATGACCAAACAGCACTTGGTGCTAATGCTTTAAGAAACACTACAACAGGATATTGGAACACTGCTGTTGGAAAATCATCTATGTTTAATAATATTTCAGGTCTTGAAAATACCGCTGTTGGCAGACATTCTTTATTTTCAAATACTACAGGAAGCAATAATGTAGCTGTTGGTATGCAAGCATTAACAAGTAACACCATTGCATCTAACAACACAGCTGTTGGTTATCAGTCATTGTATAGTAATACGACTGGTACAAATAGTACCGCTGTTGGTTATAAAGCATTATATTCAGATACAAGTGCTGGATACAATACTGCTGTAGGATTCCACTCTTTATTAAACAACACAGCTCCAAACAACACTGCACTTGGTCAAGGCTCTGGTCAAGACAATACATCAGGAACGCAGAATGTATTTATAGGTCGTAGTGCAGCTCAATCAAACACAACAGGCTCATATAACACCGCATTAGGATACACTGCACTCTACTCCAACACCACTGGTAATTATAATACAGCATTAGGTAGAGAAGCCCTCTACTCCAACACCACTGCATTTAATAATACTGCTGTTGGGTATCAAGCGTTATATGATAATCAAACAGGAGCAAGACTTACAGCTGTAGGTTATCAAGCATTGGCAAATTCTACAACTAATGACAACACTGCTGTTGGATATAATGCTGGAGTATTAGTTACATCAGGCTCAAGTAATACAGCAGTTGGTTCTGAGGCGTTAAGCTCTGCTACAACTGGAGGAGCAAACACAGCTGTTGGTAAACAAGCATTAGCAGCTAATACAGCTGATAATAATACAGCAGTGGGTTTTGAAGCGATGCTTTCTAATACAAGTGGCAATAATAATGTAGCTATAGGTCGTGAAGCACTAGAATCTAACACTACTGGATATGAAAACACAGCTGTAGGTTATCAATCTTTATCTAGCAATACAGTTGGATTTAACAATACAGCCATTGGGAATAGAGCATTAGAAGATAATACAGGTGGTGACTCTAATGTTGCTATCGGTAATGTTGCTTTAGCAGATAATGTCTCTAGTGATTTTAATGTAGCCGTTGGTCATTACGCACTACGACTTACAACTGGTGAACGTAATGTGGCTATAGGTCATCGAGCTGGTTATTCTTATACTAACAACCAAATGGTTGCTATAGGTTATGGTGCTGGTGAAGATTCAACCACAGGTTTATATGGTCATTTTATTGGTTATCTTGCTGGACATAATAATACGACAGGTAACTACAACACAGCAGTTGGTCGTGCCGCATTAACATCTAATACTACAGGCGGTTCTAATGTAGCTGTTGGTTATAACGCCCTCTACTTTAACACCACTGCAGATGATAATTCAGCTGTTGGCTACCAAGCCCTATATAATAATACTGGAATAAGAAACACTGCTTTAGGTAAACAAGCCCTTTACTCCAACACCACTGCAAATTATAACACAGCAGTGGGTTATCAGGCATTGTATGATAATACTGCAGAAAACAATTGTGCTGTGGGTATGGCTGCTGGACAAAACAACACTACAGGCGAATCAAATACATTTATAGGGCCTCTTGAAAGCGGTGCTGGATATGCTGTTGGTCATAGTAATACAACAGGTGGTAGATTAACATTTATTGGTGCTGGAGCTGGTTCAAGAAACACGACTGGTAGTCACAACCTTGCTATTGGCTACAGAGCTTTATATCTTAATACAACTGGACAAAGATTAGTAGCAATAGGTACTAGCTCATTACAAAGTTTTAATAATACAGGCTCTGCAATTGTATGGAATACTGCTGTTGGATATGATTCATTAAAAAACAACACCACAGGAATTCAGAATATGGCTTTTGGTGGGAATACTATGCCAAGTGTTACCACAGGTCAATATAATATTGCTCTGGGGCAGTCAGCTGGTAGTACATTAACCACTGGTAGTTTTAATACTTATGTTGGGTATGGTGCTGCAGCATCTGGCTCTGGTGTTACTGGGGAATTTATGCTAAGTGCTGCTAATGGTGGCGCAGGTAAAGGTTCTAATACAGGATATATTGTTGCTGGTGGTACTGGCGGTAGTGTTTATCAAGGTAACAATTCATCATCATGGGCTACTGTATCTGATAGAAGGCTCAAGAAAAACATTGTAGATAATAATACTGGTCTTGATGCAATTAAACAAGTACAAGTTAAAAACTTTGAATATAGAACTAAAGATGAAGTTACAGACTTGCCTAAGGAAAGTGTAATTGATAAACAAGGCACACAGCTTGGTGTGATTGCTCAAGAGATACAAGAAGTTTTACCTGATATGGTAAAAGAAGAAACTACTGGTGCATTACGAGTAGACCCAGACAACATGACTTGGTATCTAGTCAATGCTGTCAAAGAACTCTCTGCGAAAGTAGAGGCTTTACAAACTGAAATCAATGCTATAAAAGGAGAATAAACATGGCAGAAGATAATGTAGTATTAGACGTACCTAGTGCAGAGGAAATTGCACAACACTATACAGCAATGGGACACTCTGTTGATTTAATTAACGATGTGATTGCTGGTAATGCAATGACTGAAGAATCATCAGAGGAAAAACAAGATTGTGTTGATCGCAATGTTGCACACCTCAAGATTATGTTAGCAAAAGACTATTGGACTAGCGAAGATATGACTGCTGCTAACGCTGCTGTAACTGCTGGAGAAGCATACACAGCATAACTTTAATTTTACATAAGGAAACTATCATGGCTAAAAACAAAAAAGAAACCAATGATAATAAAAACGTGATTACCATTGACGAACAAGAATATAACATTGACAACTTCAATCAAGAACAGGTCATACTGCTTAATCATGTTGCTGATCTAGAACGCAAGATTGGACAGATGGCCTTCAACTTAGACCAGCTACATGCTGGCAAAGAAATATTTGTTACACGACTTAAAACATCTTTAACCCAAGACGAAAAAGTTTTGGCTAGCTAGGAATGACTATGACTCCGCATGAAGAATTAGTGGCCCACGAAAAGCTTTGTGCGGAGCGCTATAGCACAATACATAAACGCCTTGATCGCATCGAGACAATGCTTAACAAACTAATATGGGGAATCATGGCTGGCTTCGGTGCTATCGTGGTAGCCGTAGTCATGTCAACATTACATTTATAATGGAGGAAGAACATGGAAATAATACTAGCGTTGATAGGCTTAATAATTCTGACCCTATTGATCGCATACGTAGCGACAGAGTACGAAAAGATATGGAATTGGATATGGAAAAAAACAAAAAGCCTCGTCCATCGATGCGTCGTATTGTTACAGACTGTTGTTAAGAAATTTTTTTCATGGTTTATGAGGTTATAGTTGTTCAATGATGACTATTCTACAACATATTATTCCTATCGCACTTGGCTTCTTTGCCAAACTATTAGCGATTAAATCTCAGCAAGCACACGATCAAAACAAATTAATGCTAGAAGTATTGGCTGCTAAAGAAGGTTCTTTAAAAAGCGCACGTGAACAATCTAACAATGAATCACCTATGGCTGCATGGAATCGTAGGATTCTGATGCTGATTATACTTGCACTCGTGGCTATCTATCCTATTGCTGGACTTATTGGTATTGATACAGTTGTAGAAGTTAAAGAAGAACCTACTTCATTCTTGTTTGGTTTGTTTGAGTTTGGTGGCAACTCAACTTTTCAAACAGTTAAAGGCTTGTTTAAGTTCGAGGAAATATTCCAATGGGCTACCATGATTGTTGAATTTTATTTTGGTGGTCAGCTTGCTAAAGGCCGTTAATGTATTACTTGTATTACAAAAGGAATAATTATGCTTATTGAGTTTATTTTAATAGTAAGTAATGTAACAGCGTTCGGCACTCATGAAACTATTGAGGGTTCTTTTAGTACCTGTACTGAAGCCGCAACATTCTACGAAACTTTTTATCGTGGCAAAGATAAGTATGATGGCTATCGCTGCATCAACAAAAGCTTGTTGCAGAAAGACAATCTATGATATAAAATCCATATTACATTAATTATATGGAATTGAATATGAAATACAAAAAAGTATTAGTCATATCTGATCTCCACATTCCCTACCATCACAGACACGCTTTTGATTTTCTTAAGGCACTTAAAAATAAATATAAGCCAGACCTCGTTATCAATATTGGTGATGAATTAGATCAGCACGCAATCAGCATGCACGATTCTAATCCAGACTTAATGTCTGCGGGTGACGAGCTAAGAGCGTCACGTGTTTATATAAAAGAACTAGAAAAAATTTTTCCTAAAATGATCTTGGTTCACAGCAATCACTCCTCCTTAGTTTATAGGCGCGCGCTTAAGTATGGTTTGCCCAGAGATTATTTGCGTTCTTATAATGAGTTCTTGTCTGTTGGCCCTGGCTGGCAATGGGTAGATGATGTTACCATTACTTTGTCAGATAATACTCGGTGCTTCTTTACGCACGGTATGTCAGCTGATGTATTACGTTTGTCTATGCAGATGGGTATGCATGTTGTTCAAGGGCATTATCACTCAAAGTTTAGTATTGGTTACTTCAGTAATCCCGATGCTTTGATCTGGTCAATGCAAGTAGGCTGTTTAACTTCACAAAAGTCTATGGCTTTTGATTATGCTAAAAACTTTAAAAATAGATTCATCGTTGGTTGTGGTATGATTTTAGATGGACAACCAAAATTAATGCCTATGGTATTAAACCAGGACGGGGAATGGATAAAGAAAATAGTGTAGAGGTTAATTCAGAACAGGCTGAGATGCTTGATCGTTTGATCGGCTCGAAGATTTATAACATTGAAATCTTGGAGGAAGATAATCAAGCTATGATCAAAATTATTTTAGATGGTAACGACGACAAGTTCATACTCATTCATGCCGAGGGTATGAACATGTTTGTTGTTGACCCTAAACCAAAAAACCTACATTAAAATGGAACTTCATTTTGTTTTATTGCTTGTGATGGGTGGTGAGCCTCAATATGTTGGAACATTTTTAAATTGTGAAGTTGCTCGCGCTTATGCAACTGAAAATTTTATACCCGATTTACGAACAATTTGCATGCACGAAGATTTTATTAACCTTCCTAAAGATTTTAAACACAAATATATCTATATTGATCACAATCAGCCTGTTTTGTATGTTCAATCACAAAAATGACTGCGTATAAACGCCGCTATGCGACGATCCCAGGCTTGCCTAGGGTAAGGTATCAAAAATATTAAAGTCCTCACCATGAGGCTTGTACGGGCTAGAACGGGGGTTCGCCATAAATGGCTGTAAATTGATCGTTGGTAAGAGGTTTAACTTCCTCAATGGTGCAATCAGGCTTGTATTTTACAAACTCTTTGGCTGCATCTAAAGTTTCAAAAGATCGAAGGCTATCGCCAAAGCCGTCGAACACTACAAAATTATGGTCAGGGTGAATCATTAGTCTTAACTCATACAAATACTGATTTATATTATTACGATTCTTCATATACTTCAATCTTGACAAACAATTTTTTTAGGAGATTAAACATGTGGACTACACCATCAGCTACTGAGATGCGTTTTGGTTTTGAAGTAACAATGTATGTCATGAATAAATAATAGAGGGGCTTATGCCCACTCTATTACCTCGTCAATATCTGATAACTCATGATCTAAAATAACAAAGTTATCAAGATAACCTAAGTTCTGTATGCGATTTATTTTTTGCATACGATCACGACTAATATACCCCAAGATTTCACCTTCATATTTATCAGGATATAGTCGAACAGATACGTAAACATCTTTAGGCTTTTTATAAAACTGTTCTACCATCTCAAGCGTTCTTGTATGAAAAGGTTGCGTTCTTGTTTTAACATCAATCGTTTTACCTTTAACAATAAAATCATAATCATCAGCTTGTGTATGATCTGTATGATCTTCGTCAAAAAGAATTTGATGCCATAACAAAAATTGTTTAAACACTTTTTCACCAAGCTTTCCTTCAAACATTTTTTGCTGTTTGTTATCAAGTCCACCGCCATGAAAATCATGACGGTTAGACGTGTAAGCTTTTGATTTTACTGCATAATCATAAGCTTCTTTAATTAAAGATTGTGCAATTTTAATCATGCCCATTCTCTCTTTTTTTCAGGAAGATTTTTAGCTTGTTCTGCTAAGGCCTCAAACTTAGCCTCGCCCAAATGTTCGCGTAGCATACCTAACATATAATCATGATCAATGTTAAGTAGCTTTTCCCCAAACTCTCTTATCCATACTTGATGCTTGCGTGTTTCAAACATGAGCCACCATAATGCAGATAGTCTTGTCACGCGTGGGGAACTATCCAGGGCGACATCACTCATAGCACGCATGAGTATGGCCAAAAAGATACGGCTTTCATTATGATGTTGTTTAATAATATCAACATCAATATCAAATAACTCAAGGCGATTGAGTATTTGCTGAACATAATTACTTTCATTGTTTAGGTTCATTTGCTATTTCCTTGTCAAGTTTTTTAATAGTATCTTCAACTAAATTACTGATAATCAAGTTTTGTGCGCCATGAAGTAATTGACGCGTAGGCTTGTTTGCCTTTAAAAACTCACCCAAATACTCTTTCTTTTGACTTGCTAATCTATCGGGCTTGTCACGAATTGCTCGAACAGTCTGCTCATATTTTTTTATGAATAGATGATCTTCTGCGAGCACTTCCGTTGCTCCGCCTGGCAGAATCAGGCGAAATTCTTTTTTGCTTTTACGGCTTGCTCTGCAAGATTGCCATCGTCATCTTCAGGTGCGATTCCGCAAGCGCTCATCAAACTATAACGACGCGCATAGGTTAAAGCCGAGCCGTAACCTTGCGGTGTTTGTTTGTCAGCGGGAACATGAATCACTCCACCAGACATACTTTCCCCAGAAGTGTGGATAAGGATTGTTTCCACGCGCACGCCCGTATCACAATCATGCGTTTTCTGTATTAAAGCTATGCCATTTTTATGAAGTGAGCCAATTACGGCTTCGATTGAACCTTGTAAAGATACATATCGATTTCTAAAATGTGGATTGGTGCTATCTGTTAGCGCGGGTGCAAAATCTTTTTGGGCTTGCACAAAAGCCTTAGCAATGTTTTCCATTACTTAATCTCCTTTACTTTAAGTGTTTTATTTCTAACGGTATAACCCTCTTTGGCGGGTATAACTTTTTCAGGTTGAGGCTTGTAAGTCCTACTGCCCCACTCAACCATAAATGTTTTTGATCGACCAAACCTTGCCTCTTTAAGTTGTGCCATAACCCTAGCCTCAACAACGCCTTTAGACTCATTGAGTTGACGCAAGTCTTGATTGATTTCGAGCAGCCACTTGAGATCATCTTCAAGTTGTGGCACTTCTATGGTTTTATCAAATGCTTCGTCATAAATAGCAGAGGCCTCACGCGTTGTGGAAATGTCATACCACTCTATTTCCTCAGCTTGTCTGTATTTTTCTACACGACGTGCAAAATCTTCAGCGACTTCCTTGATACGCTCAAGCATTTCAGGCTCAGGCTTGTAAATAAAGATACGCATGATCGTGCCTCGATACAAAACGCAGATAGCACCCCAACTATTATTGGTGCATGCCATTTGCGCTTGCAGTTGATACACGCCACGATACGGGGCGGGTTCATACTCTGCCTCGCTCCCCGTAACCTTGATCTCTAAACAGCCCTCACCGTCAAGCTTGATAGGCTTGTCATCATTCATAACAATAATGCCTTTATCAATGTCGGTGTATTGCTCTCGCCCGTCACCCATAACGGTCGCGTCAAGCGATACAGCTAAAGGCCACTCTTTATGGAATACAGCCTTCTCATGCTTGGTTCTTGGATTACCTAGCCCTAATCGAACTGAGGCTTGTTGTGCTATGACGGGTTCAAGGGTGTTGCCCCAATTCATAGCCTCGTTTGCATTAATACCTTGAGGTGTGTTGCCGTTGACGTAGTCAATAGCCTCTTGTAGCACCTCGTTGGCACTCTTAAAGATGTTTAAACCGAACATGGCGGGCAGATTACTGCCCGTCATAATGTCGTATGGTGTGACTTTACCTACCATAATTTGCTTGCTCCTTATTGATTTCGTTGAAAATATTAAAAGCCTTGCGCTCCTCGCTTGCGTTAAAAAGAATCTCGCTTACGTGCGTGGGCTCACGGTTCACATGGTGATCAACAGACTTGATAGCCCGTTGATCGTATGTTTGTTTATCAAAATGCTCGAGCGCCTCGTCAGCGCCCTCCGCATTGATGTCTATATAGCTTTCGTTGTAAGTTCTGAAAAATATTCGATACGTTTTCATGGTGTTACCTCCAATTCGTTAAAATTAATAGCGTGTTTAATTGTGTCCTCAATGACAAAATAAAGATTTGATCCTTTTTCTGTATCAGTTGAGCCTGAGCCGTCGGGATAATCCACAACGCATTGAGATGTAATGCCTAGTTCCTCGATCACCGCACAATAAACCGTGTCAGCGATCTCAAAAACTTGATCTTGGGTTAATATATTAGCCATGATTTACCTCCCTAGCTACTTTGATCTTGTCAAAGATACGCCAAATTAAACATTGATATTTATAATCGTCGTTATTCATATCCTCATGGTCGAGCATGGCAGAATATAGAACGTCGAGTTCCTTTTTACTTAATAGATATTTAGGTTTAGGCATGATTGTCCTCCATAAGATCGTGAAAGATAAAACCTCCGCCGTTACCCTCCTCGTCTTGTGAGATTTCCATGATTGAAACTTGGTCACCTTTTCTAATAAAGAATTGAGGAAAAGCCGTGCCACCAAAAGAATCTTCATTCATACCTATAAACTTGGTGATCGTCCACCCCTCAAGCGAGCCATAATACCTACGATAAAAGCGTTTAGCTTGCGCTAAACTTTCGCGTTGTGCTTTAGTTAAAACGTTAAGATTACTCATAATTAATCCCCCCTTTTTGTGCCGAATACAAGTAATACAACATGATCTTGGTTAGGTGATGTGCCTATAACCTCACAAATATCACGCCATATACGGGTTGATTCAAAGTCATCTTGATAGAGATCGAGATAACAACCTTTAGGGTTTATATCCCATTGTTTGCTTTCCAATACTTTAATTTTCTGTTTTTGTAACATAAAAAATACTCCTTAATGAGTTATAAAAAATAGTGGTAGACTATCCAACAGCCCACCACTAATGAGATAAGTTCAAGGTCAGTCATATAACCTCTCGCTTATTTTTAAAAGGCGTTCGTGAAACTTTGTTAGTTTGCGATCACCTCGTGCCTTGCAGTTTTTAATAAAATCATTCAGCAATTCACGGCGTCCTTGTTTGTTAAGTTCGCCGAGCCATTGCCATATCGTGCCACCGCGTTTTTTATAGTGCTTATAAAAGATATTCATATAATTCACCAACTACTTGAATAATGAAAGTCAAAATTAGCGAGTTGAGGGCGCGTTAGAATATCCCCTATTTGATCGCTTGTGTATTTGAGGCTTTGCCAATAATAATTATCCTCAACGGTATCGTTACCAAAAAAGAATCCCGCAACGGGCGGTAACAATTCCATAGCCTTTTCTTTGTCACGGCTTGCAATAAGTTCGTCACAAAGTTCCTTGAGTTCTGCGAGTTTTTCGCGTGATACATAATACTCCCCGCAATTATCCTCGTCGTTTTGCACGTTGACTACGAACCAATTATGAATCCAATTCACTTTTCGCCAATAAGCAAGGTTTAATTTAACGCTTTGAACTTCGCTTGCGTCTTTTAATCCTAGCGTCTTAGCTATAATCTCGCGCGCTTCTTTAATGCTATCGTTTTCCTCGTGCGTCCAAAAAAAATTGCTTGCGGTCAAATACATATCTAAACCCATGATTAAGCCTCCTCGTAACGTTGAGTTTTTTGATTGAAAATAACGCTTGCTCTTTCAATGCCGAGAATGATTTTAGTTTTTTCATAATACTCATTTGCATATGCCTCCGCGCGTGATAGGTTTGACCATATCTGACCGTTGCAAATGTAATAGTAAATAGGTTTATTTTCTGTCATGTTATTACTCCAAAGTAAGTTAATAAAAAATATGCGCTTGTGAATCGTTCACGCATAGGGACATGATATATCACTTTTATATCAAATTCAAATGTTTTTTTATGATCATGTTTTTAGATCGAAAAGTTTAGATCTAATGAAAATGAGCCTGTTTGATCATTTTTAAACGCACATAATCGCGCGGTATGAGGTTTTTAGGGTGAGGGTAAGGGTAAGGTAAGGGTAAAAAAAAGCCCGCACGGGGCGGGCTAGTTTGATCGAGTTGATCATTTCATTAAATCATAGTTCCACTGCATAGCTTGACGCATGGTTGAGCAGTCGATCACGTCAACCATTGCACCTTCGCCCCAGTCTAAGAACCAAAACTCAAGGGCGCGCAGATTGTCTTCGCTGTCATACCATGCGCGCAATTCTTCAGACGGCCCACCCCATGAGATTTGAAAACGATAATATCCATCGCGCTGATCGTCGAACGTAAACGGCTCGACGTAGTCAAACGATAAGCCATAATTGTGCCATTCAATGGAGGCTTCATTCTCGAGGTCTAATTTAAGCCCTTCATCTAGACTATTATCAAGTTGTCTATCCATGCGTTCAAAAATATCGGCGAGCTCATCACGCCTAGATTCATAGGCTTCTTGTGCGCGTCGCTCGATACTTTCTAAGTCGTCCATTACTTCTTTAAATGATGTTGTAGTCATGCTATTTGCTCCTTAGTGAGTAGTTAAAAATTGGAATTAATGCAAGCGCCACGATACAGCCGAGTAACGACCCGACTGCTAGCGGCACGTTAAGAGCGACAAGGCCGCCGAGAAAATCCGAGCAAGCGTTGCCGATACCCGCGCCAACTATTGGCATGAGAACGCCTAGACGGAAGCGAGGCGGGAGGTATTTTTCAACCTCCAACCCTGTGAATGCGCCAAAGATCATGACGCCGTTATCAACGAGGCCAAAAATAAAATAGTCCATTATTGAACCTCCGCTTTATCTTGCTCGCGCCACCAATTATCGGGTTGACGCTCTACAACTTCACCAGCTAAAAAATGGCCTATCCATGCAACAGCGTCCTCGTTCGGTCTAATCTTGCCTAAGAATCCCCAAAAAAAAGCGTTGAGCTCTTTACTTAATGAGTCGCTGTATTCATAGTGCATGGCTAATTTATCTTCTAAGGCGGTTAGCCCTATGCTGCCAATGGCCAAATTAGTTTGATGCTCTGATACGCTCTTTTTTAAATGAGTTTTAATGTCTGCCTCAATGTCGTCATAAAGGTCATTCAAGATCATGTCGAGGGCGTAATCAATTACGTTGCGGGTGTTCGTGTCTAAATCATAAAATCCAATCATGGTTATTATCTCCAAAGTAAGAATTAATATTCAAAGCCAATAAAAACGTCACGGCTCGCTTTAATCAAACGATCGTTGCCGTTTTCATAGTTCACGCAGATATAAGATTTGGTCGCACGATCATAAGGGCTATATAACTGTTTAGTTCCGTATGAGTTCATACCGCCTAGAACATACACAGCGTTGCCGTCGGGGCTAAGTTTAAAAAATAGTTCCCCGCTCTTTTTAAGTTCGTTTAGTTTGATCTTTTTCATGTGTTACCTCCAAAGTGAGAGTTAAAAAAAATGTGTTACATAATTAAGACGTATCTAATGCGAAAAGGTAAGGCATAAGATAAAATAATCATATCATGGAATATGAAATAAATGAAACCCCGCCAAAAATTAAACGTGCGCCCAGGGCTAAAGACTTGAGAAAATTCGCTGTTATTCCTTGTCGAGTCATTCATGATCGCAAGATCACACGGGGCGCTATTCGAGTCTTAATTGCGTTGTCTATGTATTCAAACAAGGCGGGTGCGTCTTACGTTACAACTGAAAGACTTGGCGTAGATCTAAAGATCTCGAGGCAGTTGGTCGGGCGTTATCTTAAACAGTTGGAACTCGCGGCCTACATCACTCAAAAAAATAACTATGCACCGAGCGTCAAGGGGAAAACGCGCAGAATAATCTATGATCCTAAACTTGATCAACGAGAAGTTGAGCAGATAAGCGGGGAACAAGTTGAACCATTTAGCGCA
>Ga0208899_1000502_pt1 | contig 29343 bp, 50 predicted proteins | sample VirMetDEL_Nov_24_FD_184518 | JGI IMG/M metagenome (GOLD analysis project Ga0208899, IMG submission 184518) | Aqueous microbial communities from the Delaware River and Bay under freshwater to marine salinity gradient to study organic matter... | ecosystem: Environmental > Aquatic > Marine >... | reverse complement strand
GCGTATTTTGTTACTAGTTGTTACTTTCAGCTCTATAGTGAAAAAGTGCCCAGAATTATTACAGACCAATAGATCAGGAGTGCCGGCAAGACTAAGATTCTCAAGTCGAATGAGCGACAATGACTTAAAATTTTTTTTAATTTCTCCATAAAATTTTGACTCTGGTTTCACCGTAATTAGAGCTTTCCAATAACCTTACCCATTTTCCATTGTTCAGGTTGTACAGTGAGAACTAATCTGTGTGTTTCTCTAACACCAATAATTTTATTTTCAAGAAGTTTGATGTCTTTGATGTCATAAAATTCTCCGTTCGGAAGCACAACTTGTACTCTTGCATTCTGTGCAACAGGAGATTTAAAAAACTTTTCTAGTGTCTGTCTAAATAATATTCCTCTAATCATAATTTCTAAAGTGGCACCGTTTCCAGTGCCACCCCATCAAAAAAAAACATTAACCAAACATTTAACCTAAAAGGAAAAATTATGTTAATATTTGACTTGTACTAGAAGTTACGTTATAAGTCAATAGATGATTATACAAAATAAACAAAAAGATTTTCCGATCATTTATCTTAGATATTTAGATAATAAACTAATGTATATAGGTGAAAGTTATAGTTTTTTAAAAGGAAGACATCTAAGAGATGATAGTTCAGCTGGGAACTTTGATATTGTTAAAATATTAAAAGCTCCAAAAGATTTAAAAAGAAGGCATTATTGGGAAGCATATTTAATTGTAAAATTAAAACCATTAATGAATATGCAAATAGATGTCTATGAATATAGATATAAAATTGGAAACAATATAAAAACTAAAAAAAGATATCATAAAACTGGATCAATGAAAAATCCAAATAAAGAAGTTGATAAAAAATTTCATTTAATTGAAGCTTATAAAAATTTAAGAAATTTTAAATTACATATGGACAAAGCAAAAATATCATTATGGGAAGACACAAAGAATTAACAGAAATGCAAAAGAAATTTGCTTACGAACTTGTAAGCAATGAAGGTCGTATGACCAAATACGAATGTGCTATTGCAGCAGGATATGCTGAAGATAGAGCTAGAGTAACTGGCTCAGAATTAACTAACCCTAGAAAATATCCTATGGTAGTGCAATACATTGGTGAATTGAGAGAGGAGTTTCAAAAAAAATATGAAGTCACATTTGAAAAACATATTACTGAGTTGGCTAAACTTAGAGAAGAATCTCGCAAGAAGGGAGCATGGAGTGCTGCTATTAATGCTGAAGTTGCTAGGGGAAAAGCTGCAGGGCTTTATGTTGAACAGAAAATAATTAGGACCGGTAAGCTTGAAGATTTATCAGCCGATCAATTAGAAGCACGACTCAAAACAATCATCAATGAATACTCACCGATCCTAGAAGGTGTTGAAGTTGAAGAATTGAAAGAGAAAGTTAAATCACTTCCTGACAGTCAATTTGAATTTACTGACAAGACAGACACTCATCAGAATTAGAATCTAATTTAGCAAGTGCTTCTTGTTTACATTCATCACTACAAATAGTTTGATATTCATTTTCAGCTTCAAACTTTTCTTTGCATATTGCACATTCCTTATTCATCGTCCTCATCCTCCTCAGATTCATCTTCATCTTCGAAGTCATCGTCATCTTCGACTTTGTCGTCTGATTCCATGTCCCAGACTTTGTCTCTTAACTTTTGAAGATCCTCATCCATTCTATCAATGATATCTTCCATTGTTTCATCTTTTTTCTTTTTAGGCATATTTCCCTCCGTTTATAAGTTAATCTTCTCCAGTTTCTTTATGCATCCTATTGGAAATACATTACGATCTGAAAAAGACTCACACGAACTATCATACGAAGAAAATGTTTTCAGCATATTATTATCCTTTGAAAAAACATACGCATGAGTAATCATTTCTGCAGGTTTCATGCCGTTAAATTCATTTGTATCAGCGTGCCCACTATCACCTAAGATATCTAACCAGGTTATTTTATAGAAATAATAACGCTTTTTATTAATAACAACCGATTTATATTTAGATTTTTTCTTTACCATCCGATGCTTATATCACTTCCTACCTATAGGGTCTAAAATATCTTTTCTATAATTACCTTTCCAAAACTGAAAAAAAAAAGTAGGAAAGTCGGAAAGTATAAATAATCCTTATATATCAACAACTTAAGGCCCGACTTTTTTCTACTTTTACGACTTTTTTCTCCTCGCCCCTCGCTACTATCCGCTTGTATCAACGATTCTAGACGATATGCAAAAAAGTCGGTGACATTTTTGCAACACTTATAGGTCAACATTACTGTCCTTTTTTTTAAAAATATCAATAAAATGGCTAATTTTTTTTACCTCTTTTAACCATAACTTATACCCTTGTTCCCTGCTGCTCGCCTCTCCCTTCCAGTAGCTTGCGGCAAGTTCGTCACATTTATTGCTCATATGCAACACTTTTCTATTCCAGGTTGTTTTGTTTTTGCTCATAGTATCTATTCACTCTTTCTAGCCATTTCCATTTATATTCCCGAAACTCTTTTCCATTGATAATAAACCTTTGGAAAAAACAATCAGGAGTACACATTAGGATCACCGTTTGTTCGATTTGTGTCCCAAACATGTCATCATGGGCAGTGGCATATGCTGCACCTTGAAGCTTGTAATCTTCTATCCATTCTGCTTTTTTAGGCTTGTTACTCTGTTTAAAATCAATTATACTTTCGCGCCCTTGATAAACACCACATAGATCGGTCGCTCCTGCATATAAACCCGGATAAGCCAAAGTCACCTCAGAGCCCCATATTTCATCCAAATCCTTTAACCCTTGGTCAATGACTGTATTTGCCATTCGATGCGCTTCCTGGCCCATCTCTGTTAGATCTAGAATGTTTTTTCCTTCAACGTAAGCCTCTAAAATACTATGCATTTTAGTTCCTCTATTAGCTGCCACATTCTTGACACGTTCTGCCTCATTCTCGCCAACCTTTTGCTTCCATTTTGCCAAAGATGCTTTCTTCTCCTCAGATTGTGTAGCGGATAGTATGGTTGTCACTGATGGTAATTTCTCATCACCAATTGCATAGTGTCTTTCATCTTTAATTAGGGACCTGATAGATTCAGGATAGGTAAATTGTTTATTCCATTTAATCATTTTAAATATTCCAATATGTAAAGTTGTTTATATCGTTTGAGTTCTTCTTCTTTCTTTTTATTTTTAATCACTCTCGATTTGTATTTCGGAGTTCTTAAATCTTTGGCTATAGGATTAAAATTGGTCTTCGTCTTTTTCCCAGTCTTCGACATTGTATTCTACTCCTCTTTGAAATTCATCCCACCATTTATCAAATACTTCTGTTGGACTCATCCGTCTTTCCATTTTAAAACCTTCTGAGTTTCCTTTATTAGTATTCCAGGCAAGATTTCTTAAACTATAATCCCATTTCATTTTATTAATATGATGAACTACACAATACTCTGGATCTTCCGGTCTTGGGATAAATGCAGCGGCACATAAAACATGCATTTGTATTTTCTTTTTAAATTTTCCAATCGATAAATAAGGATAAGGTGCTCGTGTTTGTGGGACTTTCGGTACTCGAATCTTTCCTGATTTATTATGGGTACTTTGTAACCAGGGAAACACAGGTTCAGTAAAATATTTAGGTAATTTACCAGGTCTTACTGTGGTGATATGTGTGGAATGAAACCAATGATAAGCTCCAGATGAATGTAAAATATATTCACCTTTAAAAAATAAATCTTTTAGTTCTAAAAATTGTCCTGGTGTGGAATCAAACGGTATCACTAAATCATGGAGATCAACTGAGTTAACGGCTCTGACACCATTAACTTCTACACGTAATTCTTCAACCGAAAATAAAAGTTCTTGTTTACTTTTTTCCATTATACACCCTGCCGCTCGCATCTCGATTCCTGTCACTCCAACGACAGTCAATTTCCATGACACGATCATCTTCACCATAACATATTTTAATTAAACTACCTTGAGACGTATCCGTAACCCAGTACTTTTTAAAATTACGTACTTTTAATTTAAGAGGTTTTTTATTTATCATGTTTAAAATTTTCTACTTTTTTTATTTGATGATTAGCATTTTCTATTCCTGCATTAAGAGCTTTTTCAATAATTTTAGGATAACTTTGATCGTATAAAACAAAATCCATTTCTCTTCCCATTTGATAATGTTTATATTTAACTTCATTATTAAAATGATAAAAAGTACACCATTGGTAAGGATTTTCTAAAATTTTATGCAAATTATCTCCTGAAAAATTAATATATTCAACAATTGGAAATTTAGGTAATAGGTTCAATACATTAGCATTATACCAAACAATATAACGGTGATGAGCATATCCTCTGTATGAAGGACTACCCCCATCCACTTGTTTTGACATTTCACAAACAGGAGAAGGTGTTTCAATATATCCTTCTTTTGCAATTCTAGAAATTTCTTCTAAAGCATGCATTGGATTCCAAAGATCTTCAATCACATGTCGACAATAAACAAAATCAAATTCTTTATCTCCGTAAGGAAAAATATGTTTTGCAACATCCACTATTTTATAATTATTTAATTTATTTTTTTCTTCTTGAGTCCAACCACAAAAATGTGTGGCCTTACTAAAGGGAATTTGTCCCGGTCCAATTTCCAAAACTTTAGCACCTTCTTTTACTAAACTAGAAACATATTCTAAATTTTCTTTAATGGGTCCCCAATATTTATTTTTTATCATTGTCTTTCCAGTAATATTTTATTTTCTCCACTTTCCATAACTCTAAAATTCCAATAACCAACCATATCTATAATCTTAGGCATGTTATATTTTTTATAGTCATCAAACACAAAACGCGTACCTTTATTAGATCGATCTGCAAACCATATGGCTTCTCGCATCACGTCTCTTGTCATGTGAGGCCCGTCAAAATGAACAAAATCAAAAGGACCGGCGTCATAGAACCTGTTCATAAAATCAATATCGGTCATATGAAATAAATCAAAGTTTTCATAATCCGACATATCTTTTAACAATTGAACTCTCATACTTTCCGTATAATCACATTGATAAGCACCCGTGTGATCATAGTGTTGGTAATTTAAATTACCATAAGGATCAATGCCTAAATGTTTATTAGGTTTTAAATTGTCTAAGATAATTTTAGATCCAAGTCCTTCTCTAACTCCAATCTCACAACTTAAATTATTGACCTTACATTCTTTAGCCCATTTAGTAAGCAATTCATACTCGACACTATCTCCTTGAATCATAAATTTCCTATTACTACTGAGGTTAGTTTTAATAGTCCTGCAATTAATAAAAATAACAAAACATATTTCTTAATTTTTTTCTTCCTCATATCTTTTCTAATATGATGATGAAGATTAATCAGTCTTTTTTGTTTTGGTGTCATCATAAACCTTTCTTAATTTCTTTTGTAAAAAGTTTTTTTGTTTTTCTAACATTCTCATACGAGCAAGTAAAGATTCAAATAAATCTTTAGAATATTCATTTGTCTTAGCTGAACACACTCGTGTGACTTCGTTTAATTTTTTTAAACGATCTAAATCTGCTTTTTGTATCATATTATTCCTTTCACTTTTTTAGTTTTTCTCCAGTCATCCATTAAATATAAAAGAGTCCATGAATTACCTTTTCCATCAATATAATAACCATTGATGACCCATTTTTTACCTTTTTTATCTATTAAATAACCATGTTCCATTATTGTAACCTTGTCATATTTTGTAAATCTTTCAAGACATCTTCCGTAATATCCACTTCTCCTTGTGAATTACAATTTTTGCATTGAATGACTTTTTGTTTACGAACATCAGGATGTGATTCTCTATCTCTAATAAATCCATTACCATCACAATGTGGACATATAATTTTACCCGACATGGCTATGTCTCCAATGCGATTGAACATAGTTCGCTCGTTTCTTCTTAAAACGTTCAAACATCGTTAAAGTTCGTTGTTCTTTTTTATGAGGAATTAAAAATCCTGCTTTAACACCTTTCAATCTTTGTACCTTTCTCCAAAGTCTTGTAGGATCTAATCCTGCATTATCACAAATGTCATCAAACTCTTGAGTTCGTGATCTAAAAAAATTATCCACATCTCTTTTTTCATAATCACAAATCCAAATGGTATTCACTTCAAATGCATCCATCAAAGCTTGATTTAACACAGCTCTCCAAAGTTTTTGTTCTGGAGGGCAGTCATTAGTTTCAACTAATGTTTTACTTAGATAGTTTCCCATTTAATTTTCTCGCTTTCTCATTTACTAATGTTTTAACTACTTGACTTCTAGATAATTTAACATCTGGAGTCATTTTAGTCTGTAGTTTTGTTATAATCGTATAAGTGTCGTTATCGACTGTAACATTTTTATACTTGCTAAAGTCAGTCATTGTTTATATTCTCCTTTATTATTTTAGTTAACTCACAATATAGGATATTATTTTAAATAAGTCAAGTCAATGAAATTTTTTTTAACTTTATATATTTGTTCATTATTAGATGGACAATGTCTAATACCAAATCAAAAACCTTACGTATATCCAAAGATATATGATAGTCATTATGAATGTGTAAGAGCTGGACTCACTGAATCATTTGAGATATTATACGCGGAAAAATTTTTTGATAAAGAAGTTATCAACAACTTAAAATTGTATCCAAAGTTTGGTTGTGATGAAGTTCCTATAAAAGGTAGTAATACTTAAACTCTTCCTTGACCAATATAAGGCTTATAATCTCTTTTTTCTGACTTATTCATTTTCTTTTTATGGCGACCTATTTTAGGTTTACTTTTCTTTTCAAAAGTATTTACTCCGAAGCCTTTTGTCTTTTTAGCCATTGTCTATCATCTTCATTTAATTTTAAATATCTGATACTTCCATTAATATGTTGTTTAGTATCTTCACCACAATTTGTACATCTATAATATTCTGGCACAATCGCAACTAAAATTCCTTCTTCACCGCAATAATCACAATATCCATTTACGGTGTCTATATTATTAAATAATCTTACTGTTTTAAATCCATTACTCATACTAAATCTCTAAACTTTCCTGTTACTGGTTTATATTTAACTTTACCCTCAAATCGATAAGCATGTAAACAGCTGGCTCTTCTTTGTTCAGGGATATAGCTGCAATGTATCCATCCGGAGTTTGGCTCACCAGGAGTATAAAACTCCAATATAAGTTGATCATATTCTAAATTTTGTTTAATCCAATCTGCGACTTCTGCGTTATCCACACCTGGACACTCAAAATCAGCGGCTTCTGCTTTTGAGTGTTGTGAATTAATAGAACTACCTACAGCTATACATAATTCTCCACTTCTAAATCCCGATGTTACCGTGACTCTTCCAAACCGGTCTCTAACCGGTTGAAGTATGTTTTCACATAATGCTTTTAATTTTTCTACTTGGTCTGCTGATGGATTATTATTAATCCCTCTACGAATAGCTGTATCTGATTTTGTTAATTCTGCTAAACTGAAATTACGCGATAGATTCATGATTTAGACCTCTGTGGATTTGTCTCCATTCACATTCTTCATACTCATTATTATAGTCGTATTCTTGGAAAGATCCAGCATTGATAAACATGATTAATGCTCTTTTATTTCCTCAATTCTTTTAATACCAAACTTATCTACATAAACTTTAGCTTTTACAATAGAACATTTAACATAAGAATTTCCACCTTCTGGTGTATTTCTTTCAATTTTTCTTTTAGTTTCTAAACATTCAGACAAAGATTCTTTTGGAGAATGTTCAATCATTTCTCCTCCCAAAAACAGACATAATGCTACAATTTTTTCGATCATTAATGTTTTCCATTACCATTTGCAAATTTAATTTCTCGTGTAGAATCTTTTAATTTTTCTACATCTTTTTTAATTTTTTCTAATTCTTTTGTATGTTGTTCTAACATCACGTTGGTATGTAAATTTTCTTCTAATATTTTTTGAATTTTTTCTATTTGTTTTGCTTGCCATTCTAAAAGCATAAATTGCTCCTGGTCAATAGGCTTCTGGACGCTCGCCTCTAGTAAATCTTTTTCAAAAAGCTTGTTTCTTGTCTCAAGATTATTAAGTCTTTCAACCACAGTGAAACTAAACCATGCTCCAATAGCAACGGCTGCAATTATAGACAAAAGATTTCTTAGTGGTAAAGCCACACTTGTGCTATCACTTATTTTCATAAGCCCTCTTTACAATTTAATGTTTATAGGATCAACTACCAATTACTGTTAGATTTTGTAACTTTATGCGCCAATACTTTTCCTTTGTTTGGCCCATGTTTTACAACATATCCAGATGTACCATTAGCATTGATATCAACTTCACTTCTTGCATTAAACAAAGTTTTTCTTTTAGAAGCTAAATTTTGTTCTTCGTTTCTGCTTTTAAACAAATGTGTAAATCTATCAATCATATGTCCTCCTTAATTAGGTGAACCTAATATTATAACAGAAATTTTATTTTTTAGTAGTGTTATTTGGTTCTATCTCGTAAAACATTTTGTCAGTATCTTCCGTAATCCAGTCCGCACCTTCAACATCCCAGACTGTATTTTGAACTTTATAGTCAGGCCAATCGGACTCAGTAGTGTAATTATTAACATGCCACAAAATGCGATTATTAGGCTGAGCTGCAAAATTACCGTTATCAAGAGCCAGTATATGCGCACACTTATGTTCTTGAGGTATTTGAGAATGTTCCACATCCAAAATATTAGGTTCAGGATGGGCCCAATCAACAGTGAATAAATAATTTCCTGAATAAAAGTTTTTATCCTTTCCACGATATTTACCATCTACACCAGCAAGAAAATCAAAGACATGAACACTAGGCCAATAACTAAAACAGTTCCACAACTGAAGCTCGTCGACCGACATATCCGGCACTTCGGATCGAGAAAAACGTTTTTGGAAAAACGCTGAGATAGGCAATCTATAGTAGACTGCGCCGTTGGGAAGTAATATGTGAAACAAGAGAGCCCTGCCTGAAATACTTGCAAGACCAAAGATAACACATTCACGTTCACCTTTTTTATCCATGTCCAAATCATAGAGATACTCGGTCCTAATTTTACAATATATCGGTGGTATATTCGCGTTAAGGTAGGCCATATTTTAATCCTCGGGTTATCCATTAATATCTCCCCATGTTTTACCAGATTCGTAATCCACTTTATTTGGGACCGCTAGTTTAACAGCATTTTCCATAATTTCAATTATCTTTTTAGCTTGTTCTTCTGATTCAACAGAAATATCTAATTCATCATGAATTTGTATATGAGGTATAATACCTTCATTATATAAATCTAACATAGCTTTCTTAGTCATATCAGCAGCTGATCCTTGTATTAATTTATTTAAAGCTTTGTAAGTCATCGCTCTTCTAATATTTGCTTTTGTTGCACTAGGATATTTTGTAAAGTATGCAGCTTCTGCATCAGGTTTACTCATAGGTGCTGTAAATTTACCATCATTCCATTCCGCTATTTCCCATTTATCAAATCTACATCTACGTCCTAATATGGTTCCAATAGATCCAGATGTTTGAGCAAGTCTTGAAGTCATATTCATTAACTCTTTTACGAAAGGTACATTCTCGTGATACTGATTAAATAATTTTTCTGCTTCTGCTTTAGTAGATAGACCAAGTTCTGCTTGTAATTTTGCTTTACCCATACCATAAAATAATCCTAAGTTAATAGTTTTGGCATTACTTCTAGATATACCGGCCATGTCTGCTACTGTTTGGTGAAAGTCTACAGTATTGTTTTGAAATTTTTTTACAATTTCAGATACAGAATCATCATACATAATAGGATCTGTTTCTGCCGCGTAATGTACAACGAGTCTTGGTTCTTGTTGTGAATAGTCAAAACAACCCCAGATATGATCTCGTTCAGGTAAAAATAAAGATCTAATTTTAGGTCCTAAATCTTTATTTCTTGCAGGTATTTGTTGTAAGTTTGGATTACTATAACTAAATCTTCCCGTTACAGTTCCCCCTTGATCCGATCTTATTGGATTAATATCTGCGTGAATTCTACCTTTGTGTTCATGTTTTAAAATGGTGTCTATAAAAGTTGTATGCGCTTTATTTATTTCTCTAGCTTTTGCAATTTTTTGTACTAAAGGGTGTTTGTGTTCTGATAAATAATTTTTAGTAAAGGAGGGTGCATTTGATTTCTCTGTTCTGTGATAACTTAAACCAAGTTTATCAAAAACTTGTGCAATACTTCTTGCAGCCCAAATCTGTGGCTCAATACCTGTTTCTTTCTTCACTGCTAATAATAACTCTTTCTCTTCTGCTATCATTGATTGTTTTAATAAGTGTGCTGCCTCTACATCTACTCTCACTCCTTTAAATTTCATATCTATTAAACATGGAAAGAGCTGTGTCTCTAGGTCAAATATATTTTCTAAATTTTGTTTTTGAATATGTTTAGATAATTCTTTAAATAATTTTAAAGTTAGTGCTGCATCTTTTTCTGCGTATGCTCCAACATCCATTGCAGGAAGTTTATACATTTCTGATTTAGCATCAATACCTGCTGCAGCTGCTGCATCTAATAAAGCTTTTTCATCTTTAACTTCACCAAGATAATCAAAACCTACACTGTTTAAAGAATAAAATAATCTATTTTCATCAATTAAAGATGCCATCACCATGGTATCAATAATGTGTCCATTGATTTGTATTCCATAAGATCTTAACCAACAGACATCATACATCGCATTATGAAATATTTTTGTATTATTTGCTTTACAAACATCTTTAACATAATCAAGTACAATTCTTTTATCTAAATTACCTTCTCTATGTCCTATCGGATAATAACCTTGCCAATCATCTACAGCTAATGCAATACCAATAATTTCTCCTTCACCTATAACTGCTCCTGATCCTCTTGTTTTTAAGTTTGGATCTCTAGTTTCTAAGTCAATAGCAACATAACTATATTTTGATAGATCTGGAAATTTTTCTGGAACATTCCATTCCGTTTGTGCTGTAAACATCTATACTCCTAACATAAAATAAAATATTGCAATACAAGTGAGTAACCCTAAATCATAAATAACGGTCATTTCAAAGTTCATTTATTTTTTGCGATATCTCTTAATTTCTTTTTTTCTAATTCACAATAATGAATTATCTTCTCTATATCCTCTATTCCATTTTTATTCAAGTACCTACAAACATATTTAATTACGTTCCCTTGAAAAAATGAAAGATTATTTTTTGATATAAATTCATAAGGTTGAATGCGAAAGTTCTTGTAGTGACTTCCGCCTATCTGCTTATCTTGTGGAAATGCTTCTTCAAACATTTTTTTATTTGTCATATTATTTCTTCTCCTATATTATATTGATATTCATAACCTTGATTCATTATGAATAATTTTTCTTTTGCTCTTGTTACACCCACAAAAAATAATCTATGTTCGGTGTCTTTATTTACTTGCGCTGACTCGTAAATAATTCTTTCTAAATCTGTAAACAAAATAACATTCTCTGCTTCTTCACCTTTAACAGAATGTATGGTTGCTAATTTAATTCTTGCAGGTTTACTTAGATCCTCGCCGCTCGCTACGAGATCCTCGATATAACTTCTTTGATAATTTTTTAATCGCAATACTCTCCAGTCTCCAGATGTAATTAAACCATGTTCCATTCTTAATTCATCCATATCAACAGAGTCTACGTTTACTAGAGACTTGCCACCGGAGAAACCATACTTCACATCTCCTTCATCATATTTTAAATATTCGTAAATGTTTTGAGCTTCTTCTCCTGAGATACTTGCACCTTTATTCAGTCGGTCCCAATCATTAATGGCTTTAATAACCTCTAAAGGTAATAAGTCATTGAATTTACAATCAAATCTGTATCCACATTCTTGCAAGATTGGTACTAAATTTTTCATTTGATCATTCGTTCTAGTTAAAATCATCCATTGACCTTTACTAAAATCAATATCATCGAGTTCTAAATCTTCTATAACATGTCCTTCAGCGTCTCTCGGTTCCCAAATCTTTTCTCTTCTTTCATCAATGTTATCTAATATAGATAAAGCAACTTTATGTATTTGTTTGGGTACTCTTCTTGATACCGTTTGATGATCTGGGGTGCCATCTAAATTTATAAATATTTTAGGATCAGCTCCTTGAAATGCATAGATTGCTTGATCGTCATCCCCTGCAACGAAAGATCTTTTACATTGAGATTCAATATAAAAGAACATATCCCACTGCAGAGGATTCAGATCTTGAGCTTCATCAAGAAAAACTGCATCGAGGGATGGACACAATTTTTTCTCAACAAAATCGGAAATCATGTCTGAGAATTCAAACATGTTATAATCTTTTTTATAATCAATAATATCTTGATTGAGTTGTTCTAATAGTGGTTCATTAATAAAATCTATTAAATCTAATTTGATTGCTGCATCTTGCAAATTCATTTTAGTACAACGAGAATATTCTATAATTTTCATATATTGATTTTTATATTCGTGATAACCATTTTCTTTTTGTATGGTTTCAAAATGCATATCGGTGTGTCCATATTTATTTTTAAATGGATTCCAATTTTCATCTTTTAATAATTGAGTGGTGGTATCTATGTTTAATAATTTAGTTCCCATGGAATGCATGGTACATATCCAATCAAATTCAAAGGTTGGATATTCTTTTTGTATTCTATCTCTTGCTTCATCCGCCGCAGCATTACTAAATGTAATATAACAAATTTTTTTAGGATCAGTTTTATTGATAATTAATTCATTATGTAAATGTTTATGAATTAAAGTATGTGTTTTCCCTGTACCTGGTGGACCTGCAATTACTGTTCTCATTCAAATGGTGCCGCTTTCTTTTCTAATCTTTTTGGTGTATACTTTTGCACTTCAATTTTCTCTACCGTCCAAAGTTTGACACTCTTTCTTTCTTCTTTACCTTTAGCTTTGACAACAACATCCCTGGTGACTTGTTTACCATTAAATAATTGTTCAACTAATCTTATAGTTTTATTTTTAGAATAAGTTTTATCTGGCCAACTTTTACTTCTAATAACAAATCTCCAGAAATCTTTAAATTTAAAATAACTAATTCCACCTTCTGTATAAGGTTTACTTTTTAAAACACTATCTAAGTCTTTACCATCACGACTAATAAATTCTGTTAATAGTTCTTTAAGTTGTACATCTATTTTAGTATCATCAGGAGCTTCAATTGGATCCATCGCTTTCATAAGTTTAGCTAACATCTTTCTCCATATTAATTTAGCAACTGGTAATAATGGTGTACCTAATTCTGTCATACATACCACACTAAATTTTTCAGGATCATGTAAGGTTGGTCCATCTACTTCTATGGTTTCTTCATCTACCGTTACAAAAAATATTGGTGGATCCGATGCATATTTTCTTATGGTTGTAATAGCAGGCATTCTAACTTCATCACCTTTACCAAAAGTTCTTGTGTAACAAAGTTTTTCATCACAAAAATTACAAATAGGTTTGTCTTTACATCTGTAATTGTAATCTTTTTTTTCAACTTGTGCTTTGATTCTAATAACATCTTCAGGAGATAATTTAGGTTTTACATATTTTTCATCATTGTAATCATCTAAAGCTTTTTGCCATCCTGTTGGGTTAGATTTTTTTAAATAAACTCCAATATTAAAGAAACCATTATCACGGCCGGAATGTGCTATCTCCCCATTACCTTCTACAATAGGACCATTTTTAATTATCGTATTTAAACATGGTGGACCATCTGGAAAAGGTTCTGCTGGGTCTGTTTCTTTTTTAACTAAAAGTAATTTTAATTGATCTTCATCTTGTGCATACTTGTCATATTCTTTTATAAAATTTTCTATCGTTAAAGATTGTCCATCATCACCTATTGCATATCTTACAGTTCTATCTCCACCGTGATATGGCATATTTAAAAAGTTTCCAATATCACCTCTATCTGCTTTAATCGTAGATTGTTTTGGAAATATTTCTGCTTTTGCATATCCTAATGCTGAAGCCATCATCTGTAATTTTTGTCTCATTAAAGATGCAGGAATAAAATCTTTTGTAAAACAATAAACGTGTGCACCACCTGATTTTGATCTAAACACAATCAATGGTAAATTTTTATCTCTAATTTTTTTAATTAATTTTTTATGATCAAATGGATAGGTATCTATATCTATAGCACCCCATTTACATTCATTGTCTTCGTTAATAGGAACAACACCTAATGCAGGTTCATCTCCATTTAAATGTTTTTCCCAAAGTTCTTTTGTAACTGGATTTTTAACTGTATAAGACCTAACTTCATTTTTACCATCATGTCTTATATCATTTGTAATTTTAGTGGCACCATATGCGCTCTCTAAACCTTTAAATATTTCTCTTAGTCTTTCTATCATGTATCCCTCTGGTTATGTGTTTGGGCGGCACATATGTACCGCCCAATTGTGGCAATTATCTGTTTTGTTTATCCATACTATCGTGGAATTCTTTTGCCCTTTGATAGATCGTAGCATTTTTTACAGCGCCTTCTAAAGCAACTGAAAAACCATACCACTGATTACCTTTACCAGAGTTCAATACAGACGTTAGTCTATATGAATTAGCAAATGATGCAGGTGTAAATGACCCTTGTGCATCTGTCATAGTTTGTGACATTTGCAGTGATTGCCATTTTCTTGCAATTTTGCCTTGGGATGCACTCATAGAAATAAGTGCAGTTTCAGCTGATCCATCTTCCCCTACGATAATCACGTAGTTTTGATGAACAGTCAGAATGTAATTACCATTCTCTAGTCTATCTTTACCACCATCTTTAGTAGTCTTAGATAGTATATCAGAATCAGCAGGATAAATTTGTTCCGGTCTACCTGAACCAGTACCAAACTCTGCCCATTCTTGATATTCCATTTTATAGTAACAAGGAATAACACTAATTCCTTTATCACCATCATATAGTTTTTTAGTAACTATATTTAAGAACATACCTGGTTCTGCTCCTTCAACGTAATTTTGATTACGCTTCTGTGCTTCTCCAGATCCATTCTGTAAAAGTTTTAAGATTGGTAATGCAAGAGATTCTTGTCTTACGTTCTCAAAACCTTTGTCGGCGTCGTCTCTAAATAAAATAGTAGACGGTGTTTGCGCCTGTTTTTTTGTTTGTACTTCTGTACTCATGTTTAACTCCTTTTTATATTTGTACGGTTACCCACGTAAGTTTTGAAGCAATCAGGAAGTTCGATTCCAGACTCGTGACACTCCCTGACTACTCCTTTTAGGGTCTGAGGATGTACGCCCACTTTCTGGACAGGTTCGTATCCTTGACCTTTAGCAAGGACAGCATATTCTGCTGCCTTGTTGTCTTCGCCACGACCAAAGGTAACGGTGATATCATTTTTAATAATATCACCTCGACCGTTGTTACGAAGCCATGTAAAAGCCTCTTCCTGTTTTTCAGGAAGAATAGATGCGCTGTAAAAATTTCCTACTTCTACAGTCTCACCATCTTTAAGCTTTAATTTTGTAATGTTCATATCCTTCATCATCTCAGGAATTTCAAATTGAGAAATGATGTTGGCTTTTTCTTTTAATTTTTTTACAGACTCTTCTGCGTTTGCAATTTCGTCTTCTAAATCTTTTAACTGTTGCACTTTATCAGTTAATTGTTTTGGATCAACAACCGCTTTGATTGCATCAACTTTATCTTCTCTATAGTTTACTTCACTCATTTTATAACCTTTCTAATTTGCTTTCTAATATAGTCCTATAAATTATTTTGTCAAGATGTTTCCTTTTGATATAAGTCAATCTCAATTGGATAATACCTTCTTTCTTGTTTGTCCCACTTTAATAATTTATATTTACCATTAGTAATATCAGAAACTATAGAACATGCAACACCAATAATTGCAGGATCACCTGTTAATAATAAATAATCTTCTTTGGTATAATCTTTTAATAATTTTCTTAATTTAAAAACTAAAGGACCTGCACTTAAAATTATTTGTGCATTCTCAGGTAGTAAAACTTTTAATTCACCATATTGGCCAGCTCCAATTATGTTTATTTTGGGACGACCTTCTCTGGTACCAGGAATGTCCTGGATTACATAAACTTTATTTTTCATAACTTCTTGACATTTTATAATCTTTTTGATACCGAATTACAATAGAAAGAAAAAATTATTATGGATTATAAATTTAAAAGCAAGCCTTTTGCTCATCAGTTAAAAGCGCTTGAAATGTCTTGGGATAAAGAAGTATTTGCATACTTTATGGAGATGGGTACCGGTAAATCTAAGGTGCTTATAGACAATATTGCTATGCTTTATGATAAAGGTAAAATTAATGGTGCATTAATTATAGCACCCAAAGGTGTTTATAAAAACTGGTTTGACTCAGAAATACCTACTCACTTACCAGATCATATAGAAAAGAAAATTGGTTTTTGGCAAACGAAACCAGATGCACCGGACATGAAATCTATGTTTCAGGCTGATGAAGATTTACATATTTGTATTATGAATGTTGAAGCGTTCTCAACTAAAAAAGGATTACAATATGCATGGAAGTTTTTAAATTGTCATAGAGCATTAGTAGGGATTGATGAATCTACTACGATAAAAAATCCTAGTGCAAAAAGAACTAAAGCTATTTTAGATTTATCTAAGTATGCAAAGTATAGAAGAATACTTACAGGTTCACCTGTAACTAAATCACCTTTAGATTTATTTAGCCAATGTCAATTTTTAGATCCATGGTTATTAGATCAACAATCTTATTATGCATTTAGAACTCGTTATGCGATTTGTAGAAAAATAAATGTATCCGGTCGTCAAGTTGAAATTGTTGTGGGTTATAGAAATCTTGGTGAACTATCAGAAAAATTAAAACCATTTTCATACCGATGTTTAAAAGATGATTGTTTAGATCTTCCTAAAAAAACTTATATGAAAAGAGTCATACAATTAACTGACGAACAAAAGAAAATATATAAACAAATGAAAGAAATGGCTCTTGCACATTTAAATGGTAAAGTAACTACAACTGCAACTGTCATTACTCAAATGATGAGACTTCATCAAATTACTTGTGGTCATTTTAAAGCAGATGACGATTCTGTTCAAGAAGTTAAAAGCAATAGACTCAATGAGTTAATGGATATTATTGAAGAAGTAGAAGGTAAAGCTGTTATCTGGGCTCATTACAGACATGATATACATTCTATTGTTAATGCATTAGAGAAAAAATATCCTGGTGAAACTGTTACTTATTTTGGTGATACCACTACAGATGAAAGACAAAAAGCAATTAAAGAAATACAAAATCCAGATTCTAAAGTTAGATTTATTGTAGGCACACCACAAACTGGTGGTTATGGTATTACATTAACAGGTGCATCCACTATGATTTATTATTCTAATGGTTATGATTTAGAAAAACGTCAACAATCAGAAGCAAGGATTGATAGAATAGGTCAAGAAAAACCAATGACTTATATTGATATTATTGCTGAAGAAACTATTGATGAAAAAATTGTAAAAGCTTTACGTAATAAAGTTAATATTGCAACTCAAATTATGGGAGAAGAATTAAAAGAATGGATTTAATAATTACTCTTATAATTGTTTTATCTCCAACAGAATATTATTTAAAGCCAATAGCGATTAATGAACCTTGTGAAACTTGGTATGAAAAAAATATTTACCATGATTCTAAAAATAATATTCACTATATTGGTGACCAGATTACTATGGGATATATTTGTGGAGAATGGAAGAGCGGGAAATAAATTCCCACTCCTCTTGATTGTACGGAAACATTATTTTATTTTGATCTCTTGAGCTTTAATTTCTTCTGGTTCATTAACACCTAATTTAACTGTCAATACACCATCTTCCATTGTAGCTTCATCAACAACAACATCGTTTCTCAATGAAAATTGTTTAAAGAATTTTCTCGCTGCTAAGCCTTTTTCAATGTATTCTTTTTCCTTGTCATCTACTTGACCAGCAACAGTTAATACACCGTCTTTGTACTCAACTTTGATATTCTTTTTATTGAATCCAGCAAGACCTAGTTCAATTCCATACTCACCTTTTCCGTATTTTACTACATTGTAAAATGGAAACGATTGTACTTTTGATAAATTCATAAACATTTCGTCAAATGAATCACCAAACATTGTGTTGGATTTGTCCCAAAGATCTTTTTGGAATTTATTAAATAAATCTAAACCTGTCATATAAACCTCCTTGTTATTAATTAAGCAAAGTCTAGTGGCCAGCCCAATTGCTGCACCTGCGTTATATATAGGAGGTACTACAGGTCATGTCAAGGTGGTTTCGTTAAAATATGAGGCTCTCAGGAAGACTTTTTATAAGTAAAATGTGCTCCACTTACATCTTTTAGATCATTTTCCCTATCTAAAAACTTATAGTCTATTTTAACTACATTAAAATCTTTTTGTATTTTTTTACATATTTCTTCAGGATCAAATTCACCACAACTATAAACATCAAACTGCATTAACGCTGGAGATACTTCATCCCATACATGCATTACAATATGTGAAGTTTCAATTATAGCTGCACCTGTGATTCCTCTATTACCTGGTACATTATGATAAACTACATAAGGACCCATTAGTACTTTCATATTAATAGATTCAATAAATTCTTTTAACCAATTTTCTAAATAAGCAACTAAGATAGGAGGTTTAACTGCCTCTGCACGGATAATAAGATGCTTATGTACTAATAAGCTATTTTCCATATGTTCTCCTTTATTAATATATTCCGAAAAATTTTCCGGCTATAGCACCAAGTGCTACAACAATCAACCCAAGAACATAATCTATTTTTTTAGAAGTCTTGTCGATATCTTCATGCATATGTTTTAAGTGATTGTCTTTAATTGTGTGTATATCTTTCTTAAGACCTTTAATGTGACCGTAAAGAGCTACTAAATGTTCACCAGTAGTTTTAGGTTCTTTGGCCATTATAGGTATCCTAAATTTTTTAAATATTGTTGATATAATGCAACTACACCTTCAGGTTCTTGTTCCATTGGTACTACTGGACCAGGTTGTGTGGGAAATGCTTCTTGTTGTAATATTAAATTTTGTAATGGATTATCTCCTCCTAATTCTCTAACAACAGGATTTCCATACGCATCAACTTTATCTAAACCTCTATCTTGCATGTATTGTGCAAAATCATCATAGCCATAACCATAATCTTTTTTACCAGCTATATTTTCTAAAAAGAAATCTCTGTTTACTGGATAAGCAAAATTACCAAGTAAATTACCTAAAATATTTGTAACAGCAAATGGAGTATTAACTCCTCCAAAAGGTCTGTTAGCAAGATTAGATGCTAAAATTCTATTATCATCCATAGTGGAACCAGGTCCAACTTTAGTAAAATCTGGAGAAAGAGTTTGTCCTACAGTTACTGGATTGTTTACTGCATATCTTTCCCTAACATCATCTCTACTTGCTCTTGCTGAACTTATTGCAGCTTTAGTATTAGCTGTTTGTTGTGCGGAAACTTTAGATCTATCTGGACCCCTACTAAAATCTGCTCCACCACCTTTACCAGAAGGTCCTTTAGATTTATCATTACGACCACCCATTGTGTCGCCGCCATATCTATAACTAATTCTTTGATCAATCATTAAACTAAACCTCTTTGTCTTAATCTTATTTGTTGTTCTTCAGGTGATAATAAAGCCAATTCTGTTGGTGTCAATCCTTGAGATGTCATTAATTGTTGACCTCCAATTTGAGGTATTTGACCTATAATATTAGCGTTTGGCATTGGTTGTGGTGGTAATGGCTGAGTTTCTGGTAATGGTTCAAAATACTCTAAATATCTTTCAGGTAAAATAAATTCATCAAAATTATCATCTAAAGATAAACCTCTAAGGTCTAGTTTAATGTCATTAATAGCGTCTAATGCTTCAATATATGGATTAGGTACACCTATTCTATCTTCTATTTGTTGAAACTCTCTTCTAATATTTTCTGATGGTTCATAAGGAACGAAAATACCATTTTTTAATCTATTAAAATCTTTTTTAAGTTGACGTTCATTAAACTCTTTTCTTAATAAAAACTCATCACTACCTAAAATTTCAGCAGCTTCCAAATCTTTTCTTAATTTTTGTTGTGTTAAAAATCTTGCTTTGTTTGCTTGTATAAATCTATTCACAACATCTTGTGGAGTTTTAGGTCCACCTTTTAAAAGTCCTTCATCACCACCTGTAAATAATCTTCGTGATTCTCTTAAACCTTTTTGATACTCTGCTAATTTAAATCCTAAAGATTTAACTGGATCTAATTTCACAGCACGGAATCCTGCAAATCCTAGTAATTCATCTGGTAATTCAAAAAACTCTCCTCTTTCAGATGGTTTATCTGCAGCAGCTTGATAAATTCTTTGTATCTGTGGATATGAAAAAGGTAACATTGCTTCAGCTAAATGATTAATAGAATTAGATATAACTTGACCTGGTTCAGTTGCTAATTGTGTTTCAGTCCAAATTTGTCTTCCATCTCTTGTGGTTCCACCTCTTAATGTTAAGTCAACTAAAGCTTGAGTATAAATGGCTTCAGATATAAATGGTGATGCAAGTTCTCCTGCAGCTTCATACATTCCTTTTAATAAACCTTGAGTTAAAACTTGCTCATCTGTAATTCCATTTTGAATATTATTAAGCACAGTCTGCACTGGTCTTATTGCTGTGTCATAGGCATTACCATGACTAAAATCTATATATTTTAATTCACCTGTATCTTCATCTCGTATTGGAAGAATAGTAGAGTTTCTTGACCATTTAGGTAAATATCTTTTCATTGCTTCTAATTCTTCATTCGTCACATCATATAAAGCTTGGAATCCACTTTGTACTCCTATTGGAGCAACAGCTAACACCGTTGTAAGTCCAGCTAATCTTTTCATACCAATAGCTCTTAATGCAGGATCATTAATTTCTTGTATAGCTCTATGTGCAATATTAGTTGTTGTTCTTAATATTTCGGATGGAAACGACATAAAGGTACCTAATGGTAAACGTCTTAATGCTCTAACCGTATCAGAAACATATGCGTAATTAGGTACAGTATTTCTTACAATGTTTGCTGCTTCTTCATCTAAAAAATCTTCTGTGAATTCTCTACCTGCTCTTGTGTATGCATTTTTTAATCTTGATCGTTCTACGGCAAAGTTTGCCATTTTAAATAAATCATCTTCTGCAGTATATAAATCTTCTGCAACTTTCATTCCTTTTTTAGCTCCACGTATACCTAAGCCAAAAAGTTTTTTACCCATAGATTCTAAAGGTTTATCTATGTTTAAATTTTCTCCAAATCTTACATCTTTTAATAAGTTTTTTATATCTCCTAATTGTACTTGTGAATTAACTACACCTAGTTTTAATAATTTTTGATATCTTGCATTTGCTTCAGCTCCTCTTGTTCCAACTTGTAATGCACCAAAAGATTCTTTAAATGCATTAGCTACAACTTTTGGATTTTCAAACATAATACCATTAGCTGCAGAAAAACCTGTTGCAGAGAATAAGTTTCTAAAGTGTGTAACCGGTGATAAAATAGTTTTAGCAACCTGAGCTGCTCCTTTAGGAGCTAATATTAAATTTCTATAAATCCAAGTTCCTAGCTCCTCGACGCCCGTTGCTCCTTCTCGTGGCTCAAATAAAAATTTAAATGCTTTAGAACTATCTCCTAGTCCTTCTGCAATAGCTTTTGAAGTATATAAACCTTGTAATGGATTAACTGCAAATTCATCTTTAAAAAAAGGTGATAGATAATCATCTAAAGCTACAATTTCTTGATTAGGTAAAGCTCTTTCAGCTTGTAAATTTTTAACTTGATCAGCAGTAAAAAAGAAACCTTCTTCTCCAGCTCCTCCTGCTTTAGCACCTGATGCTACAGATCTTTTAACCGCTTCATCACTTCTTGCTAAATTTTCTAATAATTCATTTCTTCTAGCGACACCCGATAATCTTGCCATACCATTATAAATTGCAAATCTTGGATCTTCTATTTTACCAAATAATTCTCTAAAGATTTTACTTCCTTCTCCAACAACTTGACTTACTGACTTTCCATTAATGTCTCGTTCTACAACTTGTTTAAAATATTTTTTAGTCGTGATGTCATCCGAACCAGGTGTTAAGTTTACATATTTAGTAAAAGGTAATTGTTTAGGTGACTTAGATTCAACTGCATTTTTTAAAACGTTGTTGACTAATGTATCTGCTTCCATATCCGTTAATTGATTTTTAACTGGATCAAATCCCGGTGTTTTTCTATTTGCAAATCTATGATATCTTTTAAATAATTCTTTTGCATTATTCACTGCTTCATCTGTTGGTCTATAATTTAAAAAAGGTATGGAAGATTTATCTTCAAAAATTTGATAGGTATTTCCTAAATATTCTTTTGTTCTTTCCCCTAATAATGATTTTAATTGTGCAACGTCTTTAGGTGCATTAGAACTCATATCAATCAGTTGTGTAAATTTATTACGAGCTAAATCTAAAGTTTGAAATAAACTATTAATTCCATCTTGTTTTAATCCTTTTGCTTTTAATGCTTCAGTTAAATTATTTACAGATTCTTCAGGTATCACTTCGTCCAGTTTACCAGAAAACATAGCATCATTAATTTCTTTTAAGATTTGTTGTTTTTCTTTTCCAGTAGATTTACTAAAAGATGATTTTAATACAGGGAACATTTTATCTACTTCTCTGTCAATTCCTTTTACGATTTGCATTGCTTCATTCGTATCTGCCATCATGGCACCTTTCTCAGCCATTTTAGCTTCAAATATTTCTTGCGGTTTTGCGCCTCTTGCTCTTAATGCAGAAAATGTTTTATTAAAAAATTGATCTAGTTTTGAATTACTAAATTCTAGTCTCTTGCCTCTCGTTGCTGCAGCCTTAATTCCTCTTCCTACACCATAGACAATCGGTGTAGTCAACAATGCTTCGGATCCAAACTTAACTCGGTTTAATAATTTTCTGCCTGCGTCTTCTCGACCACCTTCATCGGTGACTTCTGTGAGTTGCGTGGGGCCAGCTTCAAATGCATCTCCTAAAGATCCAATATCTTCGACATCTGCAACAAAAGCTTCTCCTGCTGCACCACCTGTAACTCCAGCTGCGAATCTAAATGTCTTTGCTTTTTTATTTAATTCACTTGCAGTGCCTAAAGCTTTTGAAATATTTGGGCTTGCAAGGTTTGCATAGTTACCAACTTTTTTTGCTTTTAATGCTTTATCTGCTAATTTAGTTGCAAGTTTAAAACCATAACCACCAGGAATAGCTATTTGAGTAATAGCTTCTGTTAATTTACCAATAGCTCTATCTTCTGCTATTTCCTCAAATGGATTTATTTTATCAAAAAATTTTTCTACATCTGCTGCGGTATCGGTATCTAACCCTAAATCAATAAGTTCTGCAGCTAAAGATACAACACCTTCTGGAATTTTAATTAAACCTGATGCAACACCGGCAACACCGGCAACTATAGCATTGGTTTCACTACCCTGTTCTTCATCAATAAGATTGAAACGGTCGTAATCCTGAAGTTTTGTAACCATTTTAACCTCTTCCTGAACGTGCTTCTGCTACTGGTCCTTGATCTATTCCTTGTCTTCTTTTTTCAAATCTTGTTACTCTTTTAGGTTCTTGTGGTACTATTTCTTTATTTCCCACGTCAGGTATTTCAGACATAGATTGAACATCTGTTAATGGATTAGGGATAACGGTTGCAACACCACCTTTAACTTGAATGTAATTATTATTGTATGGATCATAATAAATTCCAGGTTGTTTATTTCTACCATCATATTCAATACCTGCACCTTTTGGTCTAGCTTTCATAAATCCTCTTACAGGTTGTCCCGTTGCTTTTCTAACTTTTTCTGCATTTTGTTCAAAACCATAATATGATTGTGCAGCATCACCTGTTAAGTTAAAGTCATCTTTATATTCTTTTAATTTTTCATCTTTTCTCGCAGTTTCAAATCTTGAACCTACACCATAAGTAGATTCTCTTATAATTTTACTTGCTTCTTTATCCACTCTTTGTCTATATTCAATATCAGATTCACCTTCTATTTGTGGACCCACAAGGATTCTAGCTTTTTTCTGTGCATCTAATAACTCTTGTTGATTTTTAATTCTTTGTAATCGTTCTGCACCTTTTTGTTCTATTGCAGTTTTAGCAACTAACATTTTAGCTGGATCTTGTTTTAATGCAGCCATTTCAGTTAATGCTTGTTCAGTTGGTTTTCTAAATGCCGTTGCAATAGCACCTAATGTACCTTTACCCGCACCTTCACCGGACACTAAACCTAATCCACCTCTAATTAATAAATTAGCAAGTACATCGCTTCTTTCTTGTTGAATATCTCTTCCAAAACCTGCTTGTGCAATATCATAAACTTCTTTTAAATATTCATCATCTTTAATTAAATCTTCAAAAGTAGTTCCATTTGCATATTGTTTTCTAGGTGCAGCTAATGACATAACGCCATCCATAACTTGTCCACCTTTTCGAAACATAGGTCTTCTTAATATTCTACTCATTTAAAACCCAAATGCTTTTGTACCTTGTCCTACCAATTTATAGATACCAGCTAATGTTGAAGCTGTTCCTAATGCAGTTTGTAATGGTGATGGAGAAGGTGTAATTGTTTGTTGTGTTTGTGCTGGGTAACCAGAGATTAGTCCCATCACACCTTGACCTAAAGCTTGTGTCGCTTGATAAGGTTGATATGCTTGTTGATAAGCAAGTTGTCTTTGTGCTTCTAATTGAGCCTGTGTTCTAGCTTCTTGTTGTGCACCTAAACCTGTTAATCCAGCTATCTGTTGACCAACTAATGCAGGAGCTGCTTGAGCTAATCCCATTTGACCAGCTGCAAGTTGTTGCTGTTGACCAAAAGCCTGAGCTGCTAATTGTTGCGCTTGACCAAAACCTTGTTGTAATAATTGTGCTTGCAATGCTGCTCTATTTCTATCTGATGTTGAAGCGTATTCTGCTTGTGCAATACCTTCCCGACCACCACCAAATGCACCTGCTTGAATTGCTTGTGCTCTTAATGCAGGTATTCCTTTTTGTGCTTGTATATCAAATTCTTTTAATGTTTCAGAAATAACATCTTGCTGATATGGAGACATATAAGCTTGATAGGCTGTTGGACTAGCTAAAGCTGCTGCTCGTTGTTGAGCTTGTTCTGCTCCTGTTAAATAAGGTTGATATGCACCAAGACCACTTGCTAATTGTTCAGCTTGTGTAGTTAATGCTCCAGGTCCTGCTACAAATTGAGGACCATATAATTTTGTTAAATCTATTCCTTTAAGACCACCAACGGATTTTGTTAATTCACTTGCATAAGTTTTTCCTAATGCTTCAATATATTCTGCGGGTAATTGACGTACTTCTTGTACTTCAGCCATTATACGGTTCCTCCATTTTCTAATGTCTTCATTGTGTTATACAGTCTTTGTGCACCTTTTTCAACATCTCCGTTACCAGCTCCTCGCACCGCGTCAGCAGTGAAAACAAACTCGTTTTTAGATAACATAGCAGGTACATCGTCTGCTTTTTCTTTAATTCCAACCGGTACAAATCCACCTTCTTGTCTGTAATCTAGTTCTTTTACACCCTGTTGATTTTGTCTAGGTTCTCCCATAGGTCCACCATAAGCAGCATTTTCTCTTACAAACGCTTCAATTTCCTCTACTGATTTACCTGGATTTACATTACTATAATATTGTTTTAAATATTGTTTCATAGGAGACGCCGTTTCAATTTGTTTAGCTATTGCAGGATTTTTTAAAAGAGTACTAACTAAACTTCCAAGACCATAGTTTTGTCTACCTATAATACCACCTTCTGCAGCATATTCTCTAGTCTGTTGTTGTGCATATTGTTCTGCTTCTTCTTCGGTTGCCTCTGGATTTATATTTTTATAATACTGTGCAAGATAAGATCTAACTGCTGTTGGATTTCTTTGCATACCAGTTTCAATTTGTTTTGGAGTTAATGCAGTTGTTGCAGCTCCACCTAAAAAACCAGCACCTAAACTTAATAAAGTTCCTTTACCTGGTATTAAACTTGATATTCCTGCACCACTAAGCGCATTTGCAGCTCCACTAAATAATCCACCACCATATAAACCTGTTCCAGCTTCAACTGTTCCTAACAAACCTGTTTTTAAAGCTGAGAAAGGACTTGCAAGAGATGTTCCTAATTGACCAAAACTAAATCCTGGCCCTCCCATTAATGCACCACCACCTAAATAATATCCACCAGCAGCAAGTAATGCTAATTTACCGATATCAGAAGATGCAATATCTTTAACTGCACCAACAGCTCCTTTAACAGCGCCTGTAACACCTTTAACTGCACCTTTAACTGCTTTAGTAATACTCTTAACAAAATAAGATGGAATACCACTTGAGTTAATAGGTATACCTGCACCTCCCATATATTTAAGCATTGCTGCTTCTTGTGGATTAATATATGCAAGAAATTCTCCTGGAAGTGCTTGTGATTCTAATATATCTCTAGCTTGTTGTAAGCTAGATATACCACCACCTTCATATAATTGTCTTTTCATTTGCGATCTTGAAATAGCCATAATTCCTATAATGTTGTTAACAATTTGGCAGGCATATTATCCTGGAATGTATTAATTTACTAGGTTTTATTCCACTAGTCAATCTTTTATAAATTCAAGATCATCCATAATACGACCCTTGAATCTATATTCGCCTACATGAGTAATATACTCTTCTACTAAAATGTGGCATTTGCCTCCAATTTCTGTCCATCTTTTACAGAAACCAAAGTCTTCTCCATAATATCTTTTAGTTGAAGGTTCATGATAAGTATCAAAAAAATTATAGTAAAACTCTTTTTCTACTAGTTTTCCATTTACTATTGTAGGTTGACTTACCTTTTTATCAGGATAAGCTTTAATCATTTTATCAAACACTTCTCTTTTAATTAACATACATCCCGTTGGTGCATGACTCACTTCAGCAATCCCATTCTTAACTATTATCTCTTTTGTATTTTCTAATTTAACGGGCCAAGTGTAACCTTGTTTAGATAAAAGGTCGTCATCCATTTTACCTTTTAATTCTATTCTTTTATTTATTTTATTCCAGTCGAGATGTTTTAAAGGATAAGGAGTCGCAATTACGTCTACATCTGCTTGTAACATTTTAATAATTGTTTCGTATTTAAAATCAATATCGGAATCAATAAATAATAAATGACTATATTTATCTCCTTCTTCTAACATACTATTTACACATAAATTTCTACCTTGTGTAACTAAAGAAGATTTCAATAATGAAAATGAAGCTAATATTCCATTCATCATACATTTTTGTTGAAATTTTAATAAAGCCTGTGTGTAATGAATTGAACATTCACTATGTACAGGGGTTGCAACAAATATAGATGGTTTTTTATTATCTGAATTTTGTTGAATTGGGTTTTGATTAACCCATATAGGTTTAGTTGGATCTTGCATCTAATGCTCCTTTCAAAAATCTTGTCCAGGCTGCGCCTTGTTTATTCCAATTATAATATTGATTAGTATAATCTATCTGCATTTGTAAATGTTTTTTAATTTTTTCTGAAGTTAATTTTTCTGCCACGGTTTCAATTGCAAAAGCAAAATTTTTAGCTAAATTTAAATAGTTCTCTTGATAAGGAATGTAGGAACTAAATTCTGCGCAGGTTTCATATAAAGCTCCGTGGTTCGTGGTAATTAAATAAAGACCAGCGGCCATCGCTTCAAGGGCCGAGATACAAAAAGTTTCTTCCCAAATATTGGGATAAGCAAATATATCATATTGATGTAAATTTTCTTTTATGTATTCATTAGGTTTATAACCAATATAATTAACATTAGGTAATTGTCTTGCTTGATCATAGAGTTCTTTATATTTATCATCATTAGCTTTTCTAAAAGCTTCTCCATAAACTTCTGTAGAAGAATATACATCTAATTCTATATTTTTATTTTTTATATATTGCATAGTGGCTAATATAACATTTAAACCTCTCCAAGGAGTTGGATGAAAAATAAGTTTTATTTTATTTTTATTTTCAGTTAAATTTCTAGGTTTAATATTATCTACACCATTTTTAATAACTAAAGATTTTTCAGTAGGTATATTAAACATCATTCTATATTTTTCATAAGTCCAATGAGAATTAAACACATACCAATCATATTTATGATGATTAGATTTATCTTTAAACCATGGTATTAAATTAGGTTGATCATAAGAATTTTTCTGCCAAAGAATATTCATCTTTGTTGGATGTAATGGAATTTTTTCAGGGACAGATGTTGTAATCTGTACTTGATCTAATAATTTATTATCTACATATTTATATAGATATTCTAATTGTAACTCTGTTCCGCCTCTAGGATTTTGCTGGGTCATTTTTTTGATTCATTACTTTCTGTAAAACATTAAGACCTTTCGGAGAAACTTGTATTTCAACATCTTGAGCAATATCGTTTGCTGTTGTTAAAGTATTAGGATCTGCGATATCTGCATCTCTTTCTGTTTCATCTTTATATATCTTATTAGTTTTAATATTTCTAATAGTCACTGTAGTTGTACAATGAATTTTTGGTAAATCATCGTGTGCCATTATCCGTTTTGATCCTCTCTACTAATTTCTAATATTGATATTGTTGCACTTATACCAGATGTATCAGAAGTTTCAAGGGCTATTAAATCATTATCTTCTAATATTAAGGGTCCTTTTGCTACATTACAGATTGTAGGCCCTGTAATACTTGCATGCGCTACTACATAACTTGTAGATGCAGAATTATCAGTTATATGTACTTTAAATGTTTTTGATCCACCTGAATTAGTTACCTGCACATTTTGTATAATTGCATTGGCATTACTTGGACAAGTGTAAGTCGTTACTGCTGTAGTAACCGTTGGATCATAGAATGCGTTTTTATAAAAATTAGCCATTTGTAGTATCGTACCATTTTATTGAACCCACAACATCATCACCATTTGATCCACCTTTAGCACATAAAGTTAGTGTGTCAGATGCACCTGCTATTGTTTGTCCAAGTTGATATTCAAAATTAAAACCATCTCCAAAGTTTTCAATAGAAACTCCTTTACCAGATAAATAAGTTCTATTTATAATAGTCCCACCTGTAATAGTTGTAGTACC
>Ga0208899_1000498_pt1 | contig 29401 bp, 25 predicted proteins | sample VirMetDEL_Nov_24_FD_184518 | JGI IMG/M metagenome (GOLD analysis project Ga0208899, IMG submission 184518) | Aqueous microbial communities from the Delaware River and Bay under freshwater to marine salinity gradient to study organic matter... | ecosystem: Environmental > Aquatic > Marine >... | reverse complement strand
AGGTTCGAATCCTGTCGGGTGTACGAATTAAATTAAATAACATGCCAGACTTACATTGCCCAGAATGTGGTAAGGAGCGCTTTGAGCGATCGCTTACTATGAAAGTAAAAGACGGGGAGACCTATTACGTGGAAGGTCAATGCGAATGCGGAGCTCAGATGAAACTTACTAACCCCAAGAAAGGCGTAGCAGCCCTGGGCAGGATGAACCCTCACGGCCAGAGCTACTGATGTCCGTGCTGATTGACATAGAAGGCTATGAAACTAAAGGGATTAAGATCGACCCTAACGGTACAGAGGGAGACATCATCGAACTCCATGGGTTACTCGTTGTACTCCCAAAGAAACCAAAGCGATCGGAGATTCTCTTCCATGACAAACCAAAAGCAATGCAGATGTGGCAACGCATCGCTATGCCCGAAGAACTGCAAAGGATTCGCAGTATGGATGAGTGGCTCGAAAAACCTGCCGAGTTTCGAAAGAAGTTTCGTGCTTACATCGAACAAGAGTTTCAGCGTAGGCGCGACGGTGTGTGGTTTTACAATAATGGGGAACCTACGTATATTACAGGGCGACACTATATGTTTCTACAATGGTCTAAAATTGATATCGGATACCCATCATACCTCGCTTTCCAAAGGGAAATCTTTCTCCACATGGCTGCTTGTGAAGCTGATCCCCGTTGTTTCGGTCAGCTATATACTAAGTGTCGTCGTTCTGGCTACACTAATGTATGCTCTGCTGTCCTTGTTGACGAAGCTAGCCAAGTTAAAGAGAAGCTTTTGGGGATTCAGTCGAAGACTGGTAAAGACGCCCAGGAAAATATTTTCATGAAAAAAGTAGTCTCTATTTTTAGAGGCTATCCCTTCTTCTTTAAGCCTATCCAGGACGGTACCACAAACCCTCGTATGGAGCTGGCGTTCCGTGAGCCGTCGAAGCGCATCACGAAAAACAACAAGACTTCTTTCAGGGGAGATGCACTCAATACAGTAATTAACTGGAAGAACACCACGAACAACGCATACGATGGCGAGAAACTGCACTTATTGTATCTCGATGAGGCAGGCAAGTGGGAAAAGCCTACCGATATCCGAGAGGCGTGGCGCATCGAGCGTACATGCCTTATCGTTGGTAGAAAGGTAGTGGGTAAAGCCCTGGTAGGCAGCACGGTGAACCCTATGAACAAAGGCGGGGAGGAATACAAGGGGCTGTGGTATGATTCTGATCCTAACGAGCGAAACAACAACGGGCGGACCCGATCTGGGCTATACCGTATTTTTATCCCTGCGTATGAAGCGCTAGAGGGGTTCTTTGATGAGTATGGTAATGCCGTTGTAGAAGATCCTGAAAGCGCAGTCCTCGGTATAGACGCGGACAACATAGAGATAGGAAGCAAGACATACCTTAAAAACGAGCGGAAGTCATTTAAGGACAACCCCTCTGAGCTTAACGAGGTAACACGCCAGTTCCCATTTACTGAAGACGAAGCATTCAGGGACAGCATCGAGGGTAGCCTGTTCAACATTGGCAAGATCTACCAACAGATTGAGCACAACGAAGAGCTGTATCCCAATCCAGTCGTAGTGGGCAACTTCACCTGGAAACAAAAAGACAAAGAGGTGGTGTTCTCACCTACTCCGAACGGCAGGTTCAGGGTAAGCTGGATGCCAGACCCCAGCGAAAGAAATGTGATACGTCAGGAGAGAGGCAAAAAAGTGCCCCCGTTTGGCAACTACGGCTGCGGAGGAGTTGACTCCTATGACTTGGACGCCACAGTAGACGGGAGGGGTTCGAAAGGAGCTCTACATATGTACAACAAGTTTAGCATGAATCGCCCTTCAAACATGTTTGTTGTAGAATACGCTTCGCGTCCAGATCTGGCGAGCATTTTCTATGAGGACGTATTGATGTGTGCGTTTTTCTACGGGTATCCGCTACTTATAGAAAACAACAAGTATGGTATTGCAAGATACTTTGAATCAAGAGGTTACGACGGTTACTTAATGGATCGACCAAAACACTTAATGAGTTCCTCATCGCATGTCAACGTAAAGACAAAAGGTATCCCCTCTAACTCGCAAGATGTGATTCAATCACATGCCCAGTCCATAGAAAAATACATTCACGAAAGCGTCGGTATAAACCATGAAACAGGCGAGGTAGGCAATATGTATTTTAATAAGACGCTAGAAGATTGGATAGGTTTTAAGATAGACAAGCGTACCAAGTTTGACTTGACTATTAGCTCAGGGCTGGCTTTACTTGCTGCTCAAAAAACAAAAGAAAAACCAAAAGCAGACTTTACGGAAAAGGTGTTTTTTAGGAAATACAAGGTCTAGGATGGATTTGCTATATTTGCAGAATATGCGTAGAGCTCCATCAGACACATGAACAATACAAACAACAAACGTAAAGGCTCTTTTCCTGACCCGCTTGCAGACACAGAGGTAAAAAAAAGCAAGGACTACGGGATTAAGTACGCAAAAGCTATTGAGTCTCAGTGGGGTAAGATTACAAGCGCTACTTCTTTGTACGGGAAGCGCAATGTTGTTTTTGAGCGAAGCCGAGACTACGCTAACGGTACTCAGGACACGAACATTTATAAAAAATTGCTGCGATCTCTTAATCCTAATGACGGGGATGGCAGCCTTATGAACCTGGATTATACTCCAGTTCCTGTACTTCCAAAGTTTGTTCGGGTAGTGGTAAACAAAATCCTCTCTCGAAACCCATACCCAAACCTTGAGGCTGTTGACCCTCTTTCGTCTTCGGAAAAAAACAATCGAAAACGAAGAGTAGAGATTCAAGTAGAAGCAAAAAAACAGTTACAGCAGTTAAAAGAAAACACAGGTATGGTAATTGGGGACGACCCCGATAAACTGCCTGATTCTTTAGAGGAGGCTGAAATCCTCCTGGGTACCAATGTCAAGACTGATGCGGAAATCGCCGCTCAGATTGGCACAAACATGACCTTATCCTGGAATGACTTTAATGATAGCACTTTGCGTCGATGCGTTAACGACTTGGTTTCGCTCGGCATGGCGGTCGTAAAAAGAAGCAACGACCCTAACGAAGGCATTAAGACTGATTATGTAGACCCAGCTAAGTTTATTCATAGCTACACAGAAGACCCTGGGTTCAACGACATGATATATGCTGGTCATGTCAAGTCCATTTCAATTCAAGAGCTAAAGAGAATTGCTGGGCACGAGCTTTCAGAAGAGGACTTCGAAAAGATCGCCAAGTCAGTCAAAAACAAAGAAGGTAACGACCCCAATGCTTTTAACAGGCACTCGTACAACCAGCGCATGATGCGACAAGAGTATGGGTACGATGAGTACATGGTAGATGTTTTAGATTTTGAGTTCATCTCAGTTGACTGCATCTATTTTGAAGAAAAAGAAAACCGCTTTGGAAACGTGAATTTCTTCATGAAGGGGTTTGGCTATGAGGAGAAGCAAGGCAGTGTTTTTGAAAGAAAGCCTCACAAAATGGAGGTGGCAACAGTTTACGGTGGAAGCTACATCATGGATGGGTGCGACCTCATCTTTAACTATGGGATGGTGAGGAACATCCCTAAAAATGTGCATGATATTTCAAAAGCTAGGCTATCTTACTCTGTGACCGCTACCAATATGCGGAACATGATGCCGAAATCCATGGTGGACAGCTGTACTGGGTTTGCCGATATGCTTCAGCTTACTCACCTCAAGATTCAGCAGGCCATTGCGAAGGCTAAGCCTGATGGGTTGATTATCGACATCGAAGGTCTAGAAAACGTACAGCTCGGAAAGGGTGGGGAGCTCCAGCCGCTTGACCTCCATGATATCTACGAGCAGACGGGTGTCTTCTACTACAGAAGCAAGAACCCAGAGGGTGGATTCCAGAACCCTCCTGTTCGAGAGATAGGCAACAGCATTCGAAACATCAATGAGCTGATCGGTTTGTACAACCATTATCTCCGAATGATCCGAGACACCACGGGAATAAACGAGATGATGGATGCCTCCACTCCGAAGGGCGATACGCTTGTAGGGGTGCAGCAGAACGCTATCGCAGCTGGCAATAATGCCATCTACGACATCACTAATGCATCCATGATTCTTTACAAGAAGGTGTGTGAGGACATCGTAAAATGCATACAAATTCTTCCCGCTGAATCTGTTCTTTATAAAATTTACGAGAACGCCGTAGGCAAAGAAAACATGTCTGTCCTTTCTTCATTTAAGGACCTTCCGATGTACAATTTCGGGGTACAGGTAGTAAAAGAAATGGAGGATCAAGACAGGGCGTATCTTGAACAGAATATCCAGATGTCTCTTCAACAAAAAGAGCTAGACATCGAAGATGCGATTGCGATCCGAAACATGAAGGATGTCAATCAAGCGGAGCGCCTTCTTGTCGTCCGCCGCAAGAAAAGAATGGCCAAACAGCAAGAGATGGCAATGCAAAACTCTCAGATGCAGGCTCAACAGGCTCAACAGGCTGCGCAAGCGGCCTCTCAAGCCAAGATGCAGGAAATGCAAATGGAGTCCCAACTTGAAGCCCAGCAATTGCAACTTAAGAGTCAGCTTGAGGCTCAATTAGAGCAAGTAAAACATCAGTTTAGAAAGGAGATCGAGCTTATCAAGGCCCAAGCTACACTTGGATTTAGAACCGAAGAACAAGAGTTCAAAGAAAAGCTTGAGGTACTTAAAGAAGACAGAAAAGACGACAGGGTTAAGAAACAGGCTTCTGAGCAAAGCAAACTCCTTTCTCAACGCCAAGGCAAGCGAGGCGAACTCCCAGAATCTGGAGATAGCGTAGACAATATTGTAAACTCACTACTAGGGTAACATGGCAAGCAAAGCAAACTTAGACGTATCTGAAAAACTAGACATCACTATTAGGCGTGGTGATTCGTTCGAGCTGTCTTTAAATATAAAGGATAACGCGGGAAACAACCTACCTCTTTTGACTGACAACTACGAGTTTGTCATTCAAGTAAAAACCCCGTCCTCTACTGCATCTTCTAGGAGAGTAACTAAAACCAGTCAGGTTTCTGCTGCCCCCAAGAGGAGTTTGGTTGCTGCCTCTTCTCTTAAAGAGTCTTCTACTCAAGAGGTGCCAAAAGACAAAGAAGCGGACTCCCCTATTTTTGTTTTCGAAAACAAAGACGACAGCGGTAATGTCACCCTAAGGGCTACTGCTGCCAACACAGCTGCTTTGCCCGTGGGTACTTTCGTTTATGATCTTCAGTACAAGTACATAGCCAATAATTTTGAGAACGTTACAACTATCCTCAAAGGAAACTTCATAGTAAAAGAGGATATCTCAACAACTGTATAATGCCTAAAGTAACCCTGAACTTAAATCAAGGTGCGCAAGGTACTACAGGACCCACTGGCCCTACAGGAGCTACGGGCGCTGACTCAACCGTTACAGGCCCTACAGGCCCTACAGGCGCAACTGGACCTACTGGCCCACAAGGAGATGTAGGAGCTACGGGCGCTGACTCAACCGTTACAGGTCCAACAGGGGCTACAGGCCCAACAGGAGCCACAGGTCCAACAGGGGTTACAGGGGCTACTGGTTCCGACTCAACAGTGGCTGGGCCTACTGGACCTACTGGCGCTCAGGGAATTCAAGGCATACAGGGAGTTCAAGGGGTGACAGGACCTACAGGTGCGCAAGGAGTGACAGGACCTACAGGTGCGCAAGGAGTGACAGGACCCACAGGAAGCACGGTAGGCAGCATAGATGATCTCAACGACGTAGACACCACTACAGTAGCACCTGTTGACGGTCAGGCTTTGGTTTGGGACAACGCAGCCAGTCAATGGGAACCAGGAACCATTGAGGGCGGGGTTACATCTATCGTAGCTGGCTCTGGTATTGGGTTGTCTCCCAGTAACGGACTGGGGGATGTTACAGTATCTGTAAGTACTACGATTGACTACCTCAGCCTTAAGATGGGAAGCGACGTGCTTCAGGGAGGTGCAAGCCAACAAGACTTCACTAGCGCAACACCTGTAAAGACAGCGTTCAACACAGCGGATGACAGCGAGGGGTCTGGCCTTACTGCTGACACCACCAACAATAGGATAACGGTTTCTGAGGATGGCCTTTATAGACTGACGGCAAATCTGTCTTTTTATTCTGGTAGCGCAAGAATCACTCCTACAACTTTCTTTAGGGTTAATGGAACCACGGATCTTGTAGGCGAAAGTTACGGGTATATACGTGCTTCAAACGGCCAAAACGAGAACAGCAACAATGTAACTCGTGTGGTGAGGCTTTCTGCAAACGATTACGTGGAGGTGTTTCATTTTGATGCTTCTACTCTTACTGGTGCTGTGTATGCTACTCAAGCTTTATTTGAAGTTGAGTCGCTTCCTGGTTCTGCTGTTGGACCCCAGGGTCCACAAGGCGTACAGGGTCCAAGCGGCACCACTTTTGACGTCGTAGAGATAACAGCAGACACCACCCTGTCCAGCTCTCACACGACAAAGTACTTAGTGTGCAATTCATCATCAACGATAGATTTAACAGTGCCAGCCTCTGCTGCTTATGATGCATATGCTGAATTCGTAATAGAGCAGAGAGGTACAGGTGTTGTAACTGTTGTTGCAGATACAGGGGTAACAATAAACAGCACAGAGACGCTGAAGACGTCTGGTCAATACTCTGTTATAGGTTTGAAACGCACAGCTTCAAATGTCTATACGTTAACTGGAGAAAGAGAAGTCACGCCATAATGGGTAATTTTTTTCAATCAGTTGCCTCAAGCAGGCCAGTTGCTGTTAATCGCTTTCTAGATGATCAAACGGATATTGCCGCGTTTTATTCTTTGCGTAGACTGATATCTACATACAGCGGTCCAGCACTCACTATAAGGAGAGATAGTGACGACCAAGAAACAGATATTTACTTTGACGCAAATGATGTCGTAGACGTAGATGCTATTTCTGAATTTTGCGGATCTGGGGTGAACGGGTACGTAAAGGTCTGGTATGATCAGGGGCCAAACGGAATTGACCTCTCTCAAACCAGCACAACTATACAGCCACAGGTTTTTGACGGATCTAACGTAAACACTCCTCGTATTTCTGGCATAAACACAAAGCCAGCCATAAATGACTCCGTTGGCGTCAGTACGGTTTTGTCTAACTCAGGTTTTGATGCAGAGCTAAGTGGGGGCTATTCTTATTTTTGCGTGATAGATGCTGCGGGATATGGTGATGGCATCTTTCTGATAGATCAGAACGGATTGAGTCAAGTGGGGTGGAGAAGCGGAACAAGTGCGCAACCTACACACTATCATACTGATAACTCTGACGAACGTGTTGGTGTGGATAGATCAGGCTACCCAAACGTAGGTCAGACAAACGCTGGTTTTGGAGCTATGCAGAGCGCTCACTTTGATGGATCGACGTCTGCGTCTGTTTTTATAACTCGTCATGACGGATACAATTTTACTGGCTCTAAAACCGTAGGGTCCCTGCCTTCAACCGCTGGAGGGGTTTCTATTAGTTTTCCTTTGGGTGCTATGGATAGGCCAGTTCAAGAGCTTCTCGTCTTTAGCGCGAACAAATCCTCTCAAAGAAAAGAAATAGAATCCAATATAAACGATTACTATACGATTGGTCAGCTGAACTATGACCTCCCTCTCGACACTTACACAAATGCAGCTGTGGCATATAGCGTAAGAAAATTAAGATCTGACTACACAGGTTATTGCATGGAGGTGTATAACGGAACTAGCTATGCTGACATAGGGTTCAATGAGTTCAACGAGCTTGATGTACCCGCCATAGCTTCTCACTGCGGAGTGAACGATGGGTTTGTATCGAAGTGGTACAGTCAGGCTAGTACTTCTAACACTGCTTATATTTCTGGAACCGACAGCATGCCAAAAATTTATGATGGAGCTACGGGCAAAGTTTTGATGGAGAATAATAAGCCGTCTGTAAAGTACGTCTCAGGCCAGTACAACAGGATGACCTTGACTTCCGCTTTTTCTGCTAGCAGCGGTCATCTTTTTGCTGTGAGCAGCCGCTATGGAGATCGCAGAGGTTTGTGGCGTGGCGCATCAAGTGGCAGCAATTATTACGTAGCTCAAAGCGGCAACACTGGCGGGGCAGGCACTGGAGATCTTTACTCTAATGGCACGAATCCAGGCGTCTTAAACAAAGCGCAATTTGCAACCTTTATGGGCACTTCTCAGGCGTCGTATAATTCCGTTGTTCCTTTTAGTGGTACTCAGGCAATAGGTTCGGATGCAGACGGAATGCACAACACTCAAGAGATTATAATTTTTGATGACGACATGTCTACGCATAGAGGGGAAATAGAGCAGAATGTAAACAACTACTTTAGAACCTACTAATGGCTATAAACTTCGACAGCGATACTAATCAAGTAAACATCACGGTTCCGTCACCAACCACGGTTACGGTGACTAAGCCAGCTGATATTTCCGTTACGGTTACTGAAAAAGGCAGGGTAGGAACCACTGGTCCTACGGGGTCTACTGGTCCTACAGGTGTTACGGGTCCTACTGGTGCGGATTCTACAGTTACGGGTCCTACTGGTCCTACAGGTGTTACGGGTCCTACAGGACCACAGGGAGCTACTGGTGCGGATTCTACAGTTACGGGTCCTACGGGGGCTACGGGTCCTACGGGGGCTACTGGCCCCACAGGACCACAGGGAGCTACTGGCGCGGATTCTACAGTTACGGGCCCCACAGGCCCTACAGGCGCAAACGGTCCTACTGGACCTACTGGACCACAGGGAGGGCAGGGTATTCAAGGCGATACAGGCGCCACGGGGCCTACTGGACCTACTGGACCACAGGGAATACAGGGCGTCTCTGGTGCGGACGGGCAAGGAGTGCCTACGGGGGGTTTAGAGGGTCAGGTTATCGTCAAGCAAAGCAACACTGATTATGATACATCTTGGGATTACGTAGAGTCTGTATACCTTCAAATCCAAAACGACGAAGGGAGTACGCTTTCTGCTGGTGCGCCAGTATACGCTAAGGGCATCTCTGGTAGCAGCATTTTGGTTGGCAGGGCGGATGCTAATGATTCTGCTAAGATGCCAGCGATCGGGGTGTTGCTTGAAGAAACCACAGATGGTTCTTCAGGAGAAATAATCACTGCTGGTCTTTTCAACAAGACTGTAAGCGGGCTCACTGGCGTGAGCGTAGGAGATACTGTATTCGTAAGCAACACAGGTACCCTTACGACCACTAAACCAACAGCCTCTACTGATCTTCTTCAGAACATAGGTGTCGTCCTTCAGACCAACGGGAGCAACATTCAAAAGATGAAGGTGTCGGCCATTGATAGAGTCAACGATATTCCCAACCTAGATAGCGGTAAGTTCTTTATAGGCGGGACTACAAACCAGGTGTCTGCATACACGCTTCCTACTGCTGATGGCACAACAGGACAGATTTTACAAACCGATGGTGCTGGTGCAGTTACGTTCGTAGACTTTGTTGCGATCGGTGTCAAGATAGAAAAAACGAGCAACACAGATTACGACTACAGAGGGGACGTGGTTTACTTTGGTGCCACTACAAGCATGACGCAAGGTGATCTCTACTACTTCAACTCTTCAGGAAATTGGGCTCAGGCAGACGCAAACGCTGTTGCTAGCTCTGGCAGTGTTCTTCTCGCTATAGCGTTGGGTACTACATCAGATACGGACGGCATGCTTCTTAGAGGCACCTTTACGATGGAGGCTACAGCTATCGACGGCACAGAAGCTACGGGGGATGAATTGTATGTAGGGACCACGGCTGGACATGTAACAAGCGATGTGTCTGCATACACAACAGGAGACGTTGTGCGTGTAGTTGGCTACTGCTTAGACGGCACAAACGGACAGATTTGGTTTAATCCTTCTAACGACTGGATAGAGCTCTCGTAATGGCTATTGATAAAGTAACGGGAACTGCTTGGGCTGATTTGTCCAAGATAAGCGATGTAGCAAAGGCAGACATTGCAAAAGTCGCTGGGCAAGATGCACCGTCTGGGTCTGGTATAGTCACTTCAAATCTTATTCACCACTATGATGCTTCTTTGTCTGGTGGGACAACATCTACACAACTTGTTGACCAAGGTTCAGGGGCTTACAACTTAACATATAACAATGGCGTAGGACAACCAACGGGCGGTAGTGTTTGGGTTGCATTTGATGGAACGAACGACTACACAGGCACGTTTAATTCTGTGCCTAGCACTATGGTTCCTGCAGACCTGTCTGATGCTTACACGTGGTCCGCATTCTACGACCACGATTCTAAGAACGGCACTCAGTGTCTGTTCGGTGCGTTTGAATATGGCGGCGAGTACACATTCATTGGTTTGTATATAAGTTACAACACTTCAACTTCTACTTACGTGATGACGGCTGCGGCACGTCACAATAACAGTCACACTCAATACTGGAGGGCTTCTAACTTGACGGCGAACCCAGGGCAGGTTACTTTTACTCATGATGGAAGCAGGACAGAGTCAGGCGGAACCATATACATCAATGGGGTGGCGCAGACCACTTCGTTAATCATCAATACAGGAAGTGGCAGTTCAGTAGTAAACTATACTGGTGCAACTTTTGGTCAGGGAACAGATGACCAGTTCACTTACTATTACGACGGCTTAATAGGCGAATGCCTTATGTACGACGCAGAACTGACTGCTGCACAGGTTCTACAAAACTACAACGCAAGTAAAACAAAACACGGATTATAATGCATTTCGAAAACAGACATTACGTAGTGTTTGACCTCACAGAGGTAGACACAATTGACTTCTCAGAGGTCATGGAGACGTCAGCAGATACGCTGAGAAAGAACTTAGCTAACACGCAGAGCTTTGTGAAGTACGAAGGAGATCAACCACCTTCGGTGGCTGCTCTTACAACTAAGTCTCAGGAGTACTCTCACGCAGAGATTCTTGCTCTGTTGGCTGGAACTGATTGGACTGACCCTGACGCAGAGATCTAAATGGGTGGGGCGGTTTATTTTTTTGGAATATTTTTGAAGGAGTGGGAATTAAGGATACAGGTGAGATATATATCTTAAGAAGGCCCTTCTTGGGCCTTTTTTGTTTTTATTATCTTTGCCTTATGGCTGAAGATGTAAAGAAGAAACTCAAGCGGTTTGGACTCTCAGGGCTCAATAAACCTAAGCGATCCCCAAGCGGGAAGAAGTCGCATATCGTAGCGGTACGAGACGGCGGTAAAGTAAAGATTATCCGCTTCGGAGAGAGAGGGGCTAGCACGGCTGGTAAGCCCAAGGCTGGTGAGAGCGCTCGCATGAAAGCGAAGCGTAAGTCATTCAAGGCCAGACACAGAAAGAACATAGCCAAGGGCAAGACCAGCGCAGCGTATTGGGCCAACAAGGTTAAGTGGTAATGAATGCTGTCAAGTACAACAAGGGCGGTAAGCTCAAAGTTAGCTCTGCTACGAAGTCTGTTCCTGCACCTTCTGGTTTTCACTGGATGGTAGATCGGGGTAGATACTTCCTTATGAAAGGAGATTACAAACCACATCCTGGCGCTGTTAAAGAAGCTAAGTTCAAACTCGTTAGTCACTCATGAAGACGAAGAAATTCCCAGACCTCAATAAAGACGGCAAGATTACGAAGGCCGACATCCTTAAAGGAAGAGGTGTATTTAATAAAGGCGGCAAGGTATCCCGTGTGAACGAAGCTGGAAACTACACGAAGCCAGGAATGCGTAAGCGCATCTTTAACCAGATTAAGGCTGGGTCTAAGGGTGGCCGCCCAGGCCAATGGTCAGCCAGAAAAGCACAGCTTCTGGCGTCGCGCTACAAGAAAGCTGGGGGAGGCTACAAGAACTGATGCGATTAAAGAAATCACAACAGAGCCTTAAGGACTGGACCAGACAGAAGTGGAGAACTTCTAGTGGGAAGAAATCAGAAGGTAAAAGACGGTACCTGCCTGACGCAGCGTGGCGATCACTATCATCAAGTGAAAAAGCCGCGACTAACCGCGCCAAAGCAGCTGGCAATAGAAAAGGTAAACAGTTCGTTGCTCAGCCCGACAAGATCAAGAAAAAGACAGCGAGATTCAGGTAATAAATTATTGCTATATTTGCATTCATATAACTAACAATAATGGCTACAACCACTGCAACACTTACACTTTCGAGCGCTGACCTGACTGGTGACGCTCTTGCGCTGTCAACTACAGCTACACTCACCAAGGCTGGTACGGCTACGGGAATGGATCAAACAACTGGCGTTTCTAGAAAGCTGTTCGGGACTGCTGTAACCAAGTACCTCTTGATTGACGGAACTGACTACAACCCAGCTACGGCAGCTGCTGCCAACAAGGCACATAAGGTTTACATTAAGAACCTTTCCACCACGGCTGCTGAGCACGTTTCTATTGTCATTTCTAACGACGATGCTACATCAGGTGACGATATCGAGCTAGGAAAGATTTACGCTGGCGACTTCGCTTTCTTCCCTTACGAGGGCTTCAATGACATTCTTGTTACGACTAGCGATAACAACATGTCTGTTGAGTTCATGGTTATCTACGAAGACTAATGGCAATTGTACGCGCATCACTCAGCCTGAACAGTGCTGACGTGCTTACAAGCGCGTTGGCTCTTACTACTGTGGCTAATCTTACCTGTGACTCTGGCAGCTTGATCAGGGCTAAAGTAAAGGGTACAGCCGCAGACAGTAACGACCTTGCTGTTTACGTGGCTAATCAGTGTTCTGACAGGGCTTACCTCTACATTAAAAATATGGAGGCTGAGCTTGAGAACTACATCTACATTCATAACGATACCGACTCAGGTTTCTCCACAACGGGCGTCACTGGTTCTCAGGACGTCTCTCCTCTTGTAGCCAAGGTTGGGGGTGGCGAGTTTGCTTTTATTCCCGTTGCAGCGGATAAGAAGTATGAGGTATACGCCACTAAGGTTGACTCATTGATTGAGTACGGCGTGTTCGGTAACGATAACTCAGACGCCCCATACGGAGGCAGCTAATAGACAAGACATGATTAACTATAGAGCAAAGCAACAAGTTTACGTTTTGGATGCGGTTGATGACGAACTCATCGCGGGTGCAAACAAGCACTTTGATGCTATTTACTGCACCACTACTGGGCCAGTAAAAATAAAAGCGGGCGGGGTATTTCAGTATTTGGCTGCTGTCGCTGATGGCGTCGACAACACAAACACTACGTTTATCAACCCAGCTACTGGAAAGGCTTTTGTTGCGGCTGACAACCCAGCCGCTGCTGGCTTTTATGAAGGTGATGGATCTCAGTACGTGACAATAAACATGACCGCTGGAGATATCATCAACACACACCTCACGTCTATTAAGATTGACACTGGTCAAGCTTGGAGGGGTCAGGTTTGGAGATACTAAAAACACAATTAATTAAATATAATGGAAGAAAACAAAGACACCATTGCAGGTTTTGAGGTCTTCAGCAGCGCTGAGGACCTTACTGCTTCTGTAGAAGCGCCTACAGAACAACCAGTTGAACAAGTTCAAGAGCAAGCTCAAGAGCCTGTCCAGGAGCAACAATACGAAGCTCAGGATCAGGGCCAAGAACCTGTTCAAGAGCAATATCAAGAACAGCCTCAGCAAGAAGCTGCTGGCGAGGAACAGTACAGCGACGAAGAATTGCAGTCCGCTGTATTTGAGTACCTCAGCGAGATGACAGGTGAAAACATCACTTCTCTCGATGATTTGTACGCAGAAGAAGAAACTAACGCTGTTGACGAAAGAGTCGAAGCCATCGCACGGTTCGTAGAGGAAACGGGCCGCGCACCAGAGGATTGGTTTAGGTTCCAGTCATTGAATCCAGAAGGTATGGACGACATGACCGCCATTCGCATTCAAATGTCGAATGAGTACCCTAACCTTTCTTACGATGAGCTCAACTTGCTTGTTAACAGCAAATACAAGGTTGATGCCGACCTCTATTCGGAGGAAGAGGTCAACCTTGCTAAGCTTCAAATGAAGATGGACGGAGACAAGGCTCGGAAGAGCATTGAGGATATCCGACAAGGGTATGCCGCTCCTGAGTACGAAAGCGAAGCACCACAGTCCGTGATTGACGAGCAGTGGATTTCAAACATGGTAGATGAAGTTGAAACGCTGGAGGGTCTAGAGTTTGACCTTGGCGATGGCAACCTCTTCGAGTTCGGTTTGGATGAAAACTACAAAGATCAACTCATGGACAAACAAGCTCGTCTCGACGAGTTCTTTGATCCCTATGTACGGGAGGATGGTAGCTGGGATTACGACCTGCTTTCGTCTCACATGGCTGTCATTGACAACATTGACAGAATTGTTAAGTCTGCTTACACCAGAGGATTGGGTGACGGACAGAGAACACTTGTGGACACAGCGTCTAATGTCTCTACTCAGGCCGCTCCGATGGGGAATCAAAACCAACAAACAAACCCTCTTGCCGACCAAGTAAAACAAATTCTAAACGGTGGCAACGGGGGTCTTACTTTTAACATTTAACATTAGATAATTATGGCTACTATTGGTACTACTAGAGGAACCAATATCCCAAACCTCGATAACACTACGGTTGCGGGTAATGACAATTTCTCTATTCAACAAGGTAATTTAAACCGTGGGTTTAAGATTACTCCCGATTCGTACACTACTATTGACGAATTGATTAAAGCAACTAAGCAGGACATCATGCCTGACTTGGTTAAAACTTATGGCGATCAAGGCTTGACAGGCTTCTTGAAGTTGACTGGCGCTGTAAACAACGGTGGTTCTTCTGACCAGGTAGAATGGTGGGAAGAAGGTCGTCGTCACAGAGCGTTGGCAACAAGTCAGGACTTGTCTGCTGTTGCAACTGCAACAGCAACATTGACTGACTCTGAAATCAAAGCTAACGTTCAGCAGAACGACGTTCTGATGGATCCAGAGACAGGCGTAAGAGTGGTTGTTCAATCTGGCGGTTTCGGCACTGGCTCGGAAGTGAACGTTGTTATTAAGCGTTTGGATGGCGCCGACTTTACTGCTGGCGACTTGAGCGACGCTACTGGCAAGCTCGTGAAGATTGGTAACCTGTACGCGCAGGGAACTGATCAGCCAACTGCTTTCACTGATCCAGGTATGGTTCGTTACGCGAACCCTTACATGATCGTAAAGGATCGTTACGAAGTAAACGGCTCTCAAGCTACTAACATTGGTTACGTAAACTTGGGTGGCGGAGACTACAGATGGTTCATGTACGGTGAGGCTGAAGCTCGTAAGCGTTTCGAAGACAAGCGTGAGTTGATGATGTTGTTCGGCGAGAAAGTAGGAACAGCCTACACCGTTGACGGCAAGAACTTCGCTGGTTCTGAAGGTTACTTCTCTGCTATCGAGGACAGAGGTATCAACGTTTCTGGCGCTTCTTCTAACCCAATGGACAGCTTCGCTGAGTTCGATGATATCATCATGGAGTTGGACAAGCAGGGTGCTCCTTCTGAGTACGCTATGTACGTAAACAGAAAGCAGGACTTGGCTATCGACGACATGCTCGCAGCTGGTATCGCTACTGGTGTTACTGCTGGTTTGCCAGGTCAGTTCGGTGCATTCCAGAACAGCCCAGACATGGCGGTACAGCTCGGATTCAAGAGCTTTACTCGCGGTGGCTACACTTTCCACAAGCACGACTGGAGATTGCTGAACGATCCAACTATGTTGGGTGCTGCTGATGCAAACTTCATTCAAGGCGCTATGGTTCCTTTGCGTACTGTTGCTGACGCACGAAGCGGTGCTTCTGTACCTGCTTTGTCTATGCACTACAAAGAAGCAAACGGATACTCTCGTGAAATGGAGCACTGGGTAACTGGTGGCGGCGTGTTGGGTCACAACAACAACGGCGACGCTGGTACAGACCAGGCTGTATTCCACTACAGATCAGAAATCGCCCTTTGCGTTCGCGCTGCAAATCAGCACGTATTGATTAAGGGATAATATTAACTGATGAGGGGAGGGGCTTCGGCCTCTCCCTAAATCACTAAAACTTAATCATTATGGCTACATATAAGTATACATCTGGAGCTGTTACAGCTTCAAAGAGAGTTGTTATCAAAGACGCTTTCGTTCAAAACGCTGAGGTTGTTGCTGAGGTAGATCAGCCTGCTGGAACCATCCTTTCTGACGTTATTGTTAGATTTATTGGAGGTGTTACATTGGGTGCTGCTGGAGATATCGGTTACGAAATTGGAACCGCTTCTAGCGGAAGCCAGCTCGGAACTAACGTTGACGGTTTCCTCGACGAGGGTACCGCCATCGCTGCAAATACTGTTTACTACCTGAAAGGTGGTAGCGGTGCGGCTGGATGGGCTGCTGATAGTACGCAAGACGGTACCTCTGGCGCTGCCGCTACTGGATACACAGACGAGGCTAGAAAGCTTTACTTCACTACTATCTGTGCAAACCAGACAGTCACTGGTGACAACGAGCTTGAGGTTAATTTCATCTTTACACACTTGGTTTAATGGGACACTTAGATAGAGTTAGAGCTACCAAGCTCATTACGACAGCAATTCAAGACGGAGCTGCTGCTGCATCAGTAGAAGCTACAACAGCTGGTAACGGAACATGTACGCTCGACGGAACAGACCTTGCGGGGATCTTGACCTTTGCCGCAACCTGGGCTGATGGCGACACTGCCGTTGTTACTTTTGCCGCTGCTAAAGAAAAAGCTCCATTGGTGCTTATTTCTGGTGGCGCTGGAGCTAACGTTGATGTGGACACCCTTGCAGTAACCACTACAGGCTTTACGCTTACAGCTGGAGGTACTTGCGCTGGAGACTTACAATACTTGGTTATTGAGAAGTAATCTTATTTCTGCTTATGAGAAAGGCCCCTTTGGGGGCCTTTTTCTTTTTTAGTATATTTGCATCATTAATTTAATTCAATATGACTACACAAACTAAAAAGGCTCCTGGGCGCCCACCAAAAGCTCAACCTGCTGCTGTACCAGCACCAGCTAAAAAGAAGACCACCTTCAAGCGAGAAGAGAAGGTGCAGACCAACAAAGAGTACGAAGTAATTAAGGGCGGAGGCGTAGCCTTCTTGTTACCTCAGAAAGGCATCACTGTCTACGACAAAGAGAAAGACACCGTTCGTGAAATTCGCTACTGCCCTAACGAGCCGTCTATCTGGTCTGACGAACAGTCTGATCGTGCGGTACGTCAAGCCATTATCTTCCGAGACAAGAAGCTGTTTGTTTCTCAGGATAAGCCAAACCTGCGAGACTTCATGGAGATGCATCCAGGAAACGCAGCTAACGGTGGTTCGATGTTCAAGGAAGTGAACAAGACTAAAGACGCTGCTGTAGAGCTGGAGAAAGAGTTCGCTCTTAACGACGCTATCTCTAAGATTCGAGACACCAGCATTGAGGACCTACTCGCTGTAGCGTTGTACTACAACGTGGACATCAACACCTCTTCTTCGGATATTCGATTCAACCTGCTCCAGATTGCCAAGCGCAAACCAACAGAGTTCATGAAAGCGTTTGAGTCTCCACAGGTTACAGCCCGTGCTACCTTGGTCCAAGCAAAAGACTGGCAGCTCATCAACGTAAAGAAAGATGGGGTATACTGGTTTGACTCAAACAAGTTGATTGTATCGGTACCAGTAGGCCAAGATCCTATGGATGTAGCAGTACGGTTCTGCTTAACAGAGAAAGGCGCTTCCGTCTTGTCCTCTCTAGAAGAGAGGCTTGAACGCCTAGCATAAATAAAAGGCCACCTTCGGGTGGCTTTTTTCTTTCGTATATTTGCTGTATGTCTAAATTTTTACAATTTGTAGAGGGTGCCGACAAGGCGGCTACGTATCCAGTAGACAGACTCATATCCATGACTTGTGCTGCTGATGCTACTCTTTTGCTGAAGTTCTCTCCTGGCTCCCTAGGAACTGGTCAGGCAGCATCTTTGGACACCGTTACGTTAACCATATCTTCTGATCAGGAGCAAAAAGTTATGGCGAATATAGCCGATTCGATTCTATTCAGCGAAGACGGCTTGATCGTAATCGCGGATGACGTGGATTCTATTTATTTAGACCCTGACATTACCGCTTGCGTTATAACGTTAGACTCATAGCACATGACCGACAAATTCTTCCTGTTTAAAAGGGATTCTCCTAGCAAAGAGTCTCAATTGTTTTCAGATAATGGTAAAGGCATAAGTGTTATGGCTATTCCCGCCTCTAGTGTGTCTTACATGGTGGCGACAGAGGGTAGTATTAACATATTCTTTAATAACACTTCTGTCTTCGAGGAGAACAGCCTAAAAGAAAATGAGTCGTTTGAAAAGACCAAGGTGATCATACGTTGTGCCAAGGGAGTTGAAAACGACCTCATCGAGTCTATAGTCAACTTTATGAACAAAAACACCCCGAAAAACGTCATGAAGTTTGATGCGACTGGGGAAGACAATACGTTTAAGGAGGTTGACAGCGATTCGCAAATCGACACCTTTATTAGAAGCCGACCAGTAAGCAGAAGCATTTCTGGAAACTCAGCAATAAGAAAGTCTAACAATCTGAACTTGCTGGATGGATTGGATTTCTTGACGGCTGACAACCTCCCTATAATTGACTTTTCTCATTCAGCGCTTGAAAAACTAAGCAATAGAGGGGATATACTGTCAATGCGCAATCACCCTAAAGCGACTGGCGGCTCTTCAAAAAACGCTTCTATCACACCTTCTTCCACTGTGGTTTCCCCTATTGTTGCTGGACCAGATAAAGCTTGCTCAAAAAAGACAATAGACTTAGCGACAGGAAAACTCATAGAGAATACAGATGTTGTTGCGGGAGTGGCAGGTGCAGAAATTACAGCCGCAAGCACCACAGGAAACACCTCTGACGACAACACGGTTCGGCTTCTTAGGCAAGGCGTAATGTACAGCGTTGCAGACACCCTGAATTTAATTCAGATACCAACTTTCGACAATATATCTATTAATTCGGGTGGTTCGCCCACTCAAGTCTTAGTCAATGACGAGGGTGCTGGACTAAGGCCAAACGACATAATTTTCTTTAATCTGACGGGTCATTCATCAGGAGGACTTTATTTCTTGGCTAATGCCTTTGTGGAAAATGAAGACGGATCTGGAGGCTTTAGGCCAGCGAAGCTTGAGTTCCAAGACGTAGATATAACTGGAGATTACACCATATACGCCGCTGTAGTTATACCTCCAAATTCGCTTACTCAACCAATATACGACGGAGACTCTACCTCAAACACTGAAGCCAAGGGTTTCTTCCCTAAGGATTCTCTCGGAGACGAATTTGAGATTAGCCATCGCGGTTCTTCTAAGTTCCCCTCTACTAAGTTTTTGGCATCAAAATCAACCTTTCCATTTAAGGAAAACAGGTTTCCTGTTACTCCAGTCAGTCTCGTTGACGCGATAGCTGGAAAGTTTAACGAAACAGACGTGTTGGAGCCGCCCATGTCTTCCGAAGAAAACCTGCATTGTTTTGTCATCAGAAGAACGACTGATAATGAAATTATTGTTTACGACAGGACTGGCGAAATTGTAGCCAGAAAAGAAGCTGGTTCAGAGACTGATGGAACGCTCAGTGTAGACAACTTCGGCATGGTTATAGGTCAATCTGGACGACCACATCAACAAATGAGAATCGCTAGATTTGGGATTGTAGAAAAAGACTTGGGGGACCTTCTTTCTAGGGACATAGCTTCCCAGATGTTTGAGGTCTACAAGGCCTAAAGTAACGGCCTATTTCTTTTTCGTATATTTGCTCTATGGTTAGCGTACTGCAAGTATACACAGCTTTAAAGGACCTGGCAAACAAAGAGCAGAAAGGGTTCATTACACCCCAGGTGTTTAACTCTTTTGCCGCTTTGGCTCAGATGAATATCTATAACGAGCTATTTACAGAGCTTGTGGACGCGAAGCGCCTTATGAGGCAGAACTTCGACCCAGGAAGAGACAAATCTATTAGGAAGCAAAAACAGGAAGACTTGTCTTTCTTCCACCGAAGATTGGTTTCTGCACCATTAAATGGTTTGATTCCTAAACCCTCTGACTTTTCTAAAATTATATCGCTCCACGTAAACACATCGGACTTAAATCCGCTGCAATCCGTTGAGGGCGGTTTCGACGATTCGCAACCAGCTCTGATTAATTGTGAGTTGGTTTACGACCCAGAGAAACTGGATAGAATTATTGGTAGCAACCTATCGCATCCAACGAGCGGATTTCCTGTGGCTTTGGTTTCTGCTGTTGATATCGAAGTTTTTCCTGAAATTTCGACATACTCCTTGACGTACTATGCAAAACCCACTTCGTTTGACAAAGACGGAAACATAGCTGCAGACCCTCCTTATTATGACTTTAATGTTGTTAACTACACTGGAGAAAGCCTGGAGCTGTTTAATGCGCTTGGCTCTAGGAACTTTATGCTTCCCCCTCACTATTTAAACGAAATAGTCATGGAGATGGCTAAACTCATTGGAATCAGACTCAGAGATCAAAGCGTATCCGTATTTTCAACACAAGAAGAAGCATCTGAATAATGGCGTTTAATAAAGTAAAACTCAGTCAGATTATAAACGATTTTATCGTTACGCTGGACGGTGACGACTACGCAAGCAATGCTTCAGACACCGCTATTCGAAATTTTGCCCTCAGAGGCATTAGGGAGATAGGTTTTGATTTGGGAAAGAAAATCAAGTCTATGAAGCTGTCCATCAACGATAACGACACCGTTACGTTACCAGACGATTTTGTTGATCTTTCTAAGATTGGAATTATTGACTCGGATGGAATCGTTCGTGTTTTTGGAAATAACAAGCACATTAACTATTCCAGGAAGTACGAAACGGGCACTATAGCGGGAGAGCAGATAGCGGACTTCAATAAAGGCCCCATGAACATTATCTCCAACCAGGTAAGGGATAGGGTGGACGATAAAACGTCTACGAACAATACAGCCGCTGGAAGCGACGACAATTTAGATTATTACGTATTTGAAAACTATCTGTATCAAGGCGGGCTGGGAAAGCTGTACGGTACGGGTGGCGGTCACCTCGCTGGAGAGTACAGGCTTAACCTCGATCAAAACAGAATCGAAGTGGAAACTAACAGCGGTTACTCAGAGATTGTGTTGGAGTATATCGCCGACGAAGCTAGGTCTTCTGATCCAGAGGTTCACGTATACGCAGAAGAAGCGTTGAGATCATACATGTACTACAAGATTATTGAACGTAAGTCTTCTGTCCCAGCAAACGAAAAAGCAAGAGCCAGGGCTGAATACTACAATGAGAGAAGAAAAGCAAACGCCAGACTCAGCAACTTCACTAAGGAAGAAGCCCTGAAGACAATTCGTAAGAACTTTATTCAAGCGCCTAAGTACTGATGGCTGTAGATAAAAGAATACCTAGGGTCTTAAATTCAGATGCTGACAGCAAGACCATAAACAAGGTGTCCATGCTGGATGCCTTGAATTTTTATTCTGGCCCCGATAATGAAGGCTTTCAGAACGGCGTTAAGTCAGATTCTGGCGAGGGAGTACTTAAAAACATTAAGGGTACACAGGAGGTCTTTATTCACGAAGGCGAGGGACTGCCTTCTGACGCTAGGGTGATAGGGTCTGTGGAGGACGTCAAGACGGATATTACTTATTTCTTTGTATACGCTCAAAACGCTGACGATCATGGTGTTTGGGCCTACGACAAGAGGGATATATTAAACAGCTTCAATGGAGGCGCCCAGCAGGGACCCTCTATTAGGTTGATATACAAGAGCTCTCAATTTAACTTCCCTCAAAACGGATTTGTAAAAGCAGATATCGTTTACAGCAACGCATCAAAAAGCACTCCTCCAGAATCGGGAGATGAGTTTGACAAGGACGTAATTATTTATTTTACAGACGGGGCTAACGAACCGAGAAAAATAAACGCATACAGAGCTTTTTTCAATTCTTCTGGTTCTCAAATCCATGGTGTGGACCCTTTTGCAGAGGCAGATTTTATAACCGCATGCCCAAAGGTTCCATTAGAAAACATATCGTTTTACTTTGATCAAGATCCTGAAAGGTCAGTAAACAATTTCTCAAGATCTCCAGGGTTTCAATTCGCTTATCAGCATATCTACCTTGACGGGGTTGAGAGCTCAATATCTTCATACTCGGACATTGCTTTCCCTACTGTGATCATTGAGCAGGGCGCTCAAACAAACATTGACGATTCTTTAAGCAACAGGTGTGTTTTAACGATTCCTGGTAGCGGCCCCGAAATCAGCAAGGTTAGACTTCTTGGCAGGCAAGGCAATACGGGCTCTTTTATGATTATAGATGAGCTAGATGCTTCACCCGAAAGTTTTTCTTATAACTTTTATAATGACAGAATACTTAGAGGTGTAAGCACTGACGAAGTAAATAAACAGTTTGATTCTGTCCCCAGGAAAGCGAAAGCGCAAACGACCTCCTCAAATAGGCTGATGTATGCCAATTACACAGACGGGTTTGACGCAGTTGACGTAGAAGCTATTTGTACTGTAAACTACAAGGAAAGACCTGAAGATTTTATTCAGTATTCTGTTGACTACATCCCGTCAAAGTTTGGAGGTGGTTATAGCTCTTATGGTCAGGCTCAACCCTCAGATAACGCAAGTTTCTTTTTGTCTTTTTCTGAGCTCCCAGACAACCTTCCAGCCGAAACAAATATAACATTTAGCATTTCCCTCCAGCCTCAAAGGAACTGGCATTATTATACAGCGTATGGGTATCAAACCATTCAAAGAGGACCTCAGCCCCTTGGAGGAAACCTCGGTATTCATGACGGTGTAAACTATCAGCAAAGCGAAAGCCTTTACGGCTCAGCAGATGAATATATTGGGGATACTCCTGTTGGCGCAAAAATACCTGAATTACACGTAGAAAACGAAGAATTAAGCTTTACGCCACAGCCTGCTGTAGAAGGTAAGATATGGGGAGGGCCAGTGAATGATCCGACTGGGGTCCAAGTCAACCAAGAGGTCATTTGGAAAAGAGCGTTTCTTCCGATTAATAGTGACAATCCAACGCCGCCCAACGTGGACCAAAATCAAAAAGCTATATTCGGAACAGGCGCCGCCAATCCTTTCATATTTCAAGGTCAGCCCATAACGTTTACGGCTCAAATTAAAACTACTCAAGATTTAACGGACGCTAGAACAAAAGTTTGTCTAGCAATTTCCGAAGCTATATGTAATCCTAATGTTCCGCCTGGCTATCAGTTTATAAACGAATGTGAAGGAATCACTCTGATTGAAGCGCAAGCCGAGGCTTCTTACAGTTTTGATTTAGGTCTAGAAAGCGGAGACCTGATAGATCAACATACAATAGGGCAAGGCGAAAGCCCTCTGCTTCATTCAGATAAGATATGTGCCGTTTGGGGTTCCGATACTTCAGCAATTAGTGGGGTTCCTACTGGTTATTTTATAGTTAATAAAGGGACCCCTAAGTTTAGATTGAAAAGATTTTTCACCGAAATACAAATCAACCCAGATGAGCCTAACTGGGGCCACATGGATTCTGATTATAACGAATACTTGGCCTCTATAGGTGTTGAAAGCCCCAGCCATGCTTATCACTTCGGTATAAGTCTAGCAGGGCTTTCTGACACAGAGGTTCATACGTGTATTCACGACACAGAAACCGACTCCCCAGGTACGCAGGCAAAACCTCAATGGATAGTAATATCAGCAGACGACATAGACTACATTCATGAAACGGGCGACCTCGTTGGTTGGTTTGACTCTCAAAACGGTTATAGTTTTGATGACTTCGCTGGATTTGCAAATAAGCCTAGTGGTGTGGTGCACACGCAATTTGCTCATGGTTATCAACATCAGATAGGTCGGCTTGTCTTTCCTGCTTTTGAGGAAGATATAATATCAGATCAGGGACCAATTCTGTCATACTTGGATTTGGGCTTCCCCAATCCTTATTTGTGGATTGTTGATTCTGAATATGGCGATGATTTTTGGCCTGGCGCTATGAGCCAAAAATCTTTGAGTGACGGAGCTGCTGGACCAGGAGGGGGTCCAGCTCAGGGGTATGCAACAGAAGGGAGTTTACACCCTTACGACCAACTCAGGATGTATGCCCAAGGTAGCGTCACGGTCAATCCTTACTATTATCTGCCCGATCCAAGCGAGGTTGGCTCACATCGCCACAAAAACACAGTTTTTTACGGGGGGTCCCTTACGCCAACTATGGCGAGCACAATACCGAATGTAGAAGCGGGCAACTTTCCGACGGTGCTTCCTTTTTTAAAAAATAAAACCACGACCGAGTATGTCTTTACAAGTAGTGGAATTGCTGAATGGCTCGCAAACCCAGATTTTGAGTACGAAAGACCAGAGGGAGTCCAAGGCGCAGCTATATTTAACGATTACGACAATGTATATGGTTTTCCCAGCGTAGACTTCAAAAGAAATCAATCTGTTGTTACCCCTTCTGTTTTTAACTTTCTTATGACTAGCTCTGGAGAGCTATATGGGGAAGGAAATGAAAGCTTTAAAACAAAAGCCAATCATGATTTTGGGATTGTTTACTACGACGAAAGGGGGCGCCACGGTTTTGTAAATTACCTTGATAGTACTTATGTAAAAGCTTATGGAGAAAGAGATGCTGGGGAGGGGTACGGAGCAGTAAGCATAGACATTAAGTTGCTTCATGATCCCCCAGAGTGGGCTCACAGCTACAAGATAGTCTATGGGGGGAATAGCACTGTTAACGATTACATTCAGTATAGCGTAGGGGGTGCTTTCGTGGGGGGTGATCCAGATGATCAACTTGTAGCTGAATCCAATAAAAACATATACGTATCCTTAAATTACCTTCAAGGCCATCCAGTCTCTTATGCCAGTTCGTTTGGAGCTAGAAACAAAGAAGGAGGATTAAATCTTTATAAGTTTCAGGAGGGGGATAAACTAAATGTTATTTCATATGGCCCTGGGTCTTCTAGAACCTACGAGAATCATGAGTTTGATGTCGTGGGATTAGTGAACTTAGGAGATGCTGACAACCCTCTCACCTCTCAAGAACTTCCAGAAGAAAACCAAAAGGGTCAATTCCTCGTACTCAAAGACAACGTGAATGCTGTTGGTTTTAATCATTCGGCTGTCGCTTTTGAAGGTACAAGCAACTGGGAGAAAAACTGCATCGTAGAGATAAGAACACCGAAAAAGGTGCTGTCTCCAGAAGAACAGATTTACTACGAAGCAAGCAAATCGTACAGAGTGGTAAGAGATCAATACGGTAATCTATCTCACGAGCAAGTAACAGTAACTTTAGAGAAGGGAGACGTTTGGTTCAGAAGGGTTGCAACCAATGTAAAACCCCTTTTAAACAACGAATATTTAGACATTATCCCAAATGATGACGGCGCAGATCCCGCACCTCAGCCTAATTTTACTACGGTCTATTTAGAGGCCGAGTCTGCCAGCGACCTGTTTAGGTCTGATTCTTTCTCCTATAAGGGAAGGCCAAACGTTGTCTTTGATGATGAGAAAGAGACAAAAAGAGACGCTACTATTATTTACTCCGATGCAAGCAACCCCGAAGGTGTTAAATTAAACTACTCTTCATTTAACGCTTCTTTGGCTCCGTTTAAAGATCTTTCTGAGCAGTACGGGGACATACAGTACATTGTTAGTTACAACGATTATATCGTTGTGATTCAAAAAGAAAAACTAAGTATTGTTCCAGTAAACAAAAACGTAATATCTGACGCTTCTGGGTCTCAACAAATTATTGCCTCCCTTAATGTTTTAGGCGAAGTTATTACTTATCCTGGAGTCTCTGGTTGTGATGATGACCCATCGTCTGTTTACAACTCAGGCGACGAGATTTACTTTTGCAATAAATCCTTATCTAAGGTTTATAGGTGGTCTAAAAGTAAAGGGGTTGAAGAGATATCCGAAAAAGGCATGTCTTCTTTAATTCGAGCTTCGCTAAAAAGAGCGATCAACGTAGGGCAGACTAGAATTGTTGGTGGCTTTGACGCTTTAAAAGATGAGTATTTATTGTCAATCCTGGTTCTAGACGAAAGAGACGAACCGTATGGGGTAACATACCCAGCCCAACCAGGTATAACGCCAGCGTTCGAAGGCGTTGATGGAGGGGAAGACGACACAGAAGGGCCTTCGGGTGAGGACGGGGAAGGAGGAACCACAGGAGTACAGACCGAAAAGCTTGAGGTGATTCCAGATTTGCTTACATTCGGAAATGTGGGGGTAGGTCAAACACAACAACAAGACGTCACCTTAAGGGCTACCACAAACGACCCCATAAATGTAGAGGCAATATCGTTTACCAACTCAAGGTTTAGCATCAACCCAGCCCAAGCGTTCCCGATCGTGTTGCTTCCAGAGTTTGGCTTTACAAGCATACCAGTAACAATTTTCTTTAATCCAGATTCCGTCGAAACTTTTTCTGGAGAAATAAACTTTACCACAAACGACCCGAACCAACCGACTGTTACTATTGACGTTGAAGGGAGCGGGGTGTCCGTTGATGAATACACTTCGTCTGACGCAGCTGTTGCCTTTACGGAAGCGTACAACGACTTTTACTTGACAAACATATCACCAGAAGACATGAGCGCAGAATTAGCAATAGATTACTTGAAAGACCTCAAGAACGATCCTAACGAAGGCAATCACCCCACGTTCAACAATCTTTTTGGTTTGTTGAATGAGATAGACGAGACTTTGTACGCGAAATTTAGATTTGACTATTTCGGCGACGGTCTCATTGACACCAGTGACTTACTTCTGTTTAACACCGTTTTTGACACGCAATACAATACAAGTGGATCCATCTTTGTACCTCAAGAAACAACTACGGCTGCGCTTCCTCCGCCCAAGGTAAGCGTATTGCCGATATTTAGCAGTACTCAAGACGCTGTTGATTACCTAATTGCGGCTGGAGAAATGAAGGTGTGGGAATTCTATCAGTACTTTAGTCAGTCGCAGGTGTCGGACTTCCGCCACCTGTACAACGTTAACAACGTGGGGTCAATCACTATAACTGACTTCCTTCAAAGTTTAGCTGTGTTTGGTACTGAGTTTTTAGGCAGTGATTCTGCGTTTAGTAGTAGCTATCCAGGCCCGACTATTGAAAACCCTGAGTTTAGCACCTCCCAGGTGTTAGGCTTTATACAACAGCAACACCTCTCAGGGGCGGACCCAATGACTGTAGGTCAGTTTTATCAGCTTGGTCAGTACCTTAACCCTGCAATGAGGCTCAACGGAAACGCTCCAAGCGAGTACTTTAGTCAAGGTGGTGCAACTCAAGAAGATGGATACAACACGACGTTCCAAATAACTGCAGTCGACATGCTTATTTTCCTAAGCCTTCTTCCCTCAGGCGTTGCGGGTGGAACTAATGACTGGACATACAACTCTAACGATCCAATATTCGGACTGTAATATGCCTCAAATCCCAACCCCAGAAGTGACATTTGCTTTTTCTAAAAGGCAAGACGCATGGACGACAAGATATTCTTTTGTCCCAACTTGTTATGCTAATTGCTCAGACGAAATGCTTTCGTTCAAAGATGGGAACGGCAAGGTTTGGCTTCATGATGTGAACCCTCAACGTAACACATTTTATGGCGGGTTTGCCCCTTCGTCACTAGAATTAAGCTTCAATGATGCTCCATCGGCGGTCAAAATATTTAAATCTGTCTCTTTAGAGACGAATGCGGACGCATGGATGGTTGGGTTCTCTACGAATGAAGAGTACGAAGACGAAAACAATCAAAACACCCCCGTTGAGCTACAGGAGCTAAACGATAAAGAAGGGTTTAAGTACTTTGAAGTGCCTAGGTCTGCATCCAACTCGACGGCAAACTTGGTTCCTGCACCAGCTATTTTATATGCAGGAGGCGGCAATCAACAGATTCAAGATGCTGTTGCGGAGGCGATGGGGTTATTCTTGGAAAACCAAACATCCGACCCAATTCTAATAACCGTTCCGTTAGACGAAGTGAGTTACTCTTCTTTTCTATCTACTCCTTTTGGCATTGGAGTAGAGGCTGTTGCTTACTTTGAAGGGTCGGGATTGCTGCCTATACCTCAAGGTATGTACAACTTTCAAGAGTTTTTCACATACCTTGCTAATCAGCAGTACTATGATTTTGGAGGCGCCATACCGCTTGGGTCATCGGTTTCAATCCTGGACATAGGTGACGGGTCCATGACCTTTAGGTTTGTACCTCCGCTCACGCTTCTTGGGTCTGACGAAATAGTAGTGGGTGTTTGGTTTGCGGCGGTGCAAGGTTTTTTACTGGGTTCGTTTGGGATGTTTGCTAACAGCCCAACAGAAATAAACGGAGACCAAATGAGGGGTCCATATCTAAACTCCAGGTTTGATTGTTTTTCAGACAAACCTGTTGAGCTTCACTCTATAAACGTAGACTATGAGTTTTCCAGCTCTGCTGCGCGTTTAACTCAAAATTCTTAAATTTGTAGACCATGGGATATAAGAAGAAATACAACAATGGAGGATTGCTTGGCAATATTGACATGAGTCAGTATCAGTCAGGTTCTCAGTTTACACCTACTAACTTCGGAAACACCCAGGGGTCCTACAATCCTTGGACGGGCATAGACACCACTGGAGCTTCAGGTGGGTTCGATGAATTTGGTCGTCCAATCGCCGCTCAAGCAAATTCGGGTGCAGGTGCTGGACTAATTGGCATTGGTGCTGGTATCGCAGACCTTATTGGCAGCAAAAAAGAAATAGAGAGACAAAGAAAAATAAAAGGTGAAGCTCAAAAAAGAGCGGCTGCCGCAAGAGGCAAGCTCGATGCTTTTGAGTTCGACGTATCTCAAGCGGAAAGAGACCTAGCTACAGCAGGGATTAGGCCAACAGACACCTCTTATATCCAATCTGGATTGGCTACTGCTCTTGGCTCCATGAATGACCCCAGGGCAGCTGCGAACATCAGTGGTCTGCTTGGTCAAACATTAGAGGCGGAGCGACAAGTAAAGCAATCTGACCTTCAGAGAGAGATTGGAGCGATGGGAAGACTTGCAGGGTTGGAGCAGCAGGCCCTTCAGCAGAAGCAAGGTTTGCAGCTCGGTTTGCAACAACAAGACTACGCCATGGGCTTGCAGGACAGGGCTATGGCTCAGCAGAACATCGAGGCGGCAAGGGCTGCGAAGAGAGATGCGTTTGGAAATATTATCTCAGGAGTCGGGCAAACAGCCTTGGCATTTGCTGGTGTTCCTTCGAGCGGAGAAAAAGGCATGAGGGTAAAGTACGAGGACGGCGGAGTGGTAGAGGAGCTGCTGCGAAGACAGCCTGTACAAAAGACTGAGGGTGAGTTCAATCACGACACGAACAAGAAGGCTATCGTAGAC
>Ga0208899_1000495_pt1 | contig 29444 bp, 45 predicted proteins | sample VirMetDEL_Nov_24_FD_184518 | JGI IMG/M metagenome (GOLD analysis project Ga0208899, IMG submission 184518) | Aqueous microbial communities from the Delaware River and Bay under freshwater to marine salinity gradient to study organic matter... | ecosystem: Environmental > Aquatic > Marine >... | reverse complement strand
ATCAGGATCCTGACCTCGACTTTAATCAGGGCAGTTACTTGAGCATCAAAGAAGGTAAACGTCGTGTGAAGTATTTCTTTGCTGACCCGAATGTAATTATTGCTCCTCCAGAGAAAGAAATTACATTGCCATCTCAAGATGTGTGCTTCCAGTTGGATAGTGTAACACTCGATAAACTGGTAAAGGCAGCAGCAGTATATCAACTTCCTGATATGTCTGCAATTGGTGAGAATGGTGTTATTAAACTTGTCGTTCGTGATAAGAAAAACGATACTTCCAATGAGTATGCCATTATTGTTGGTGAGACTAGTGATGATTTTGAGTTTAACTTTAAGGTAGAAAACATCAAGATTATTCCTGGTGCTTATGAGGTGGTAGTGTCTTCTAAACTTTTATCACAATTCACGAATACGCAGCACAATCTCAAGTATTATATTGCTCTGGAACCCGATTCATCATTCAGATGAAAACATTAACGACAATGAGAATTGTAGGTAGTGTTATGGTAATTGCTGCCTACTTTGTTGTTCTTCATGTAAATCTGACTTTCGGTGTCATTATGAACACGATTGCAGATACCATGTCAATCCCATACTTCATCAAAACAAAGTCATGGGATATTGTCTTAATGTTAGGGTTTCTATTGGCAATCAGTTTTAGTAAACTTTTAACATGAACATTTTCATCACAAATGAAAGTCCGGTCAAGTCGGCACAAGTGCTTCCTGATAAGCACATCGTCAAGATGCCCCTAGAGACCTGTCAGATGCTCTCTATCGTTGCCTCAGACAAATGGGGGCACGGGTATGGAACTCTTCCTAAGACCGATGGAACCCCGTATGCGACCGATAAGGGTGCCTTTCGCAATCACCCCTGCACCGTATGGGCAAATGAAACTGCTGCAAATGCCAGATGGTTAATCCGGCACGGTCTTGCATTGTGTGAGGAGTATGCAGCACGATATGGTAAAGTGCATACCTGCTTCCAAACTCTTCTAGAAGCAGATAAAATCTTTCCAAAGACAAGATTGGATGCTCATACATCTTTTGTTTTTGCGGGACCTGATGAATTTAAGTTGGATACTTCAATATCTATCTTTGACAAATATAAGATGTATATTGCGTCTAAACCTTGGGTATGCGATAATTACCTTCGATTGCCCCATCGTAAACCTGATTGGATTTGATTATGAGCAAAAATAAAGAAGAAAGACAAATTGGGTCTATATGGAGTGACTGGAAGTCTTATCCATCAGAAGTTGATGATGGTAAATATATTACTGTAAAATCACTTAGAGATTGTATTAATAAAGAATATAATCCAACAAGTCTCTATGGTGGATCGACATCGATTAGTTGTGCGTTGTTACATGCAATTTTGAAAAAATTAAAAGTAGAAGTTGTTAAACCTAATGGTGTATATAATATCCCAAGTTTTTCGGCAAAAAGAAAAAAATTTGTGATAGAGTGGATATACGATAATCCAAAAAGTATTCTTATGAAAATTGAAAAACCAGAATGGGTGACCCATCGTAAACCAGAATGGGTTTAAATAACTCATTTACTAAATAATATTATACTACGAGGTTTAGTAAATGAGTTGCGTTTATCAAATAAGGAACAAAATAACAGGGGAAAACTACATAGGTTCTACTGAAAAAAATTATATGCTTAGATTTGCTAAACATATAACTATGTGCAACAGTAATAAAATGGATTGCCCTAAACTTTATGAAAATTTTTTAAAGTATGGATATCACAATTTTGTTATTGAAGTCGTCAAGTGGATACACGAAGACGAAGACCTCAAAAAAGTAGAACAAGATTATTGTGAATGGTTAAACCCTTCTTTAAATTCTTTATGGGGAACCAAACACACCAAAGATTCTATTGATAAAATGCGTAAGTCGCAGAGAGAATACTGGTCTAAAAATTCTCATCCAAGAAAAGGTGTTCCTTTTACTGAGGAGCATAGAAATAATCTTTCAAAATCTATGGGTAAAAAGTGTTATGTTGATGGGGTAGTTTATGAATCCGTGAAAGAATGTGCTAAAATACTTGGTATCCATAGGGATACTGCAAGTTGGAGGATGAGAAGTAAATCATTTCCAAATTACTATTACCTTTGATCTTTATTTTTTGATATGGAAATTACTGATACTAAACCATTCTTGTGGGTGGAAAAGTGGGCACCAGAATCTGTTGATGATTTGATTCTTACTAAAAGTGTAAAGGAGTTTTTCACTAATGTAGTAAGTGAGGGGCAACTGAATCAAAATCTTATCTTGCAAGGTTCTCAGGGTTGTGGTAAAACTCAAACTATTAAAACTCTCTGTAAGATTACAAAACAGGATGTTTTGTTTTTGAATGGTTCTTCTGAGGGTAGATATTTGGATACTATTCGCAATCAAGTCATTAATTTTGGAACTACTGTTTCTATGTTTAATGATAAGAAAAAGGTAGTATTCTTTGATGAGTTTGATGGGACAACTAATGATGTGATGCTTTGTCTTCGTGGAGTGATTGAACAACTTCACAATAATGTATGCTTCATTTTTACTTGCAATAATCTTAATAAAATTATTGAACCAATTCAATCAAGGTGTGTTGTTCTTAAATATACTCCCATTCCAAAGAATGAAAAACCTGAGTTGATGGTATCTACTTTTAATAGAGTGTCTCATATTCTTGACGAGGAAAATATTGAGTATGATAAAAAAGTTGTAGCAGAACTTATCAAAAACTATTTTCCAGATACAAGGCAACTTCTTAATACTCTTCAACGATACTCTGTGAGTGGAAAAATCGACTCTGGTATTCTTGCAACTTTTTCGGATGTAGCAGTCAATGAACTGGTTAAAAACCTTAAAGAGAAAAATTTTCCCGAAGTACGTAAATGGGTTGTCAATAACCTGGACAATGATACTACTGTCCTACTGCGTCGTATTTACGATGCTTGTTATGTTTCCTTGGTTCCGAATAGTATTCCTGCTGCTGTGCTTGTCCTTGCTAAGTATCAGTATCAAATGGCATTTGTGGCGGACCAGGAAATAAACTTGCTTGCTTGTTTGACTGAAATAATGGTAGAATGTCAGTTTAGTTGAGGTAGATTAAAATGATTGATGTAAAACTGCTACGAATTGTGACTGGTGAAGAAGTTATCGCAGAACTTCTATCTGAAACAGAAGAAACTATCACAGTCCAAAATGGTCTTGTAGTTCTTCCAACTAATAATGGTGTTGGATTTGCTCCATGGGCAACCGTGATTAGTAAAGAAGACCCAGAGATTACGATTTCCAAAACTCATGTCGTATATGTCGCAGAGGTTCAGGAAGATGTCTGTAAGAAGTATAATGAAATGTTTGGTAGTAAGTTGATTACTCCAAACTCTAAAAAACTGGTCCTGTGACTTAAATGAGAATTGGAGTCATGTGTTCTGGAAACGGAACTAACTTTGAGAACATCGTTGAGAATTGTCCAGACCATGAAGTTGTAGTTATGATCTACAATATTAAAGGATGTGGTGCTCAAGAAAGGGCTCAACGATTGGGTATTCCTAACTGTCGTATTAAGAGTATTGATGAACAAAAAATCATTGATAAACTTAATAGGCACAAAGTTGATTTAGTAGTTCTTGCAGGTTGGATGAGGATTGTTACACCGGGATTGATTAATGCCTTTCCGAATAAGATAATTAATATTCATCCATCATTACTTCCAAAGTATAAAGGTCTTAATGCCGTTAAGCAGGCATTAGACAGTGGGGATAAAATCACTGGATGCACAGTTCATTATGTGACTGAAGAGTTAGATTCTGGGGGATGTATTGATTCTTCTTCTGTTCCTATTTGTGTAGGAGATACAGAAGAGACTTTACATCATAGAGTTCAGAGAGCAGAACATCGTTTACTTCCTATGGTAATCAATAATTTACAAGATATGGTATGAAAAAATTTAAAGCACTAGTATTCATTCGTCTACGATCACAGGTTGATGACTCTCCTGGTAATGCCGTGAGAGATGCCTGTAAGCGATTGTCTGAGTTGAATATCAAGAAACTTAGACTTGGTAAGGTGATTGATATTTGGTTGGAAGCAGAGAGCAGAGAGTATGCTGAGAAGGAACTTGAAATGCTATCAGATAGATTCTTTGCTAATACAGTTATGGAGGACTGGGATTATGAATTGATTGAGATTGACACTTTCCCTAAAGGTATTGAATAATGCCACATGAATTCGACCCATGCGAAGCACCCACCGAAGGTAAACTTGATAAGTGGGGATTTACAATCAAACCCACAATCAGTGATACTGAGTGTATTATAATTTGTTTAAGAAATGCACCTTGTGGTATTGATAAAAAACAATCAGAACGTTTAGCAAAGGAGTTTGAGAATGGAAGGATTTAATGAACCAGGATCAAATAAGAGTTGGATGGATGATGGATTTAAAAGGTATATAACACAATATCAACTAGATAATGTAGTTTCACTTTTAAATGGTAAGTTAGAGTATGCCTCTACTTACGATAACAATGGTAAAATCACTAAAAAAATTATTATTACTTACGATGAAACAAACGAAAAAGTGTCAGGTTAAGTCCAAGTTCTACTATATCTTTTGGGGAACTGCTACAGCATCAGTTTTATTGGGGCAATTATATGTCGGAACTGGATATCGAACAATGGCAGAAAGCACACTGAGTTTTCAAAATTACCTTACAAAACTTTTAGATACTGCTAATACCTTCTGATGGGACTACTAAAAATTGATAAAAGCAAAATGGTGGAGGAGAAAGTTAAAACTACTCCCCAGAATGTAAATGAAGCAAATGAAGCACTTTTTCGTGCTACAATGAATTTACCTACTGCCGCAAAACATTGTGGTATGACCCAGAAAGAAATGAAATTGACCTTCTGGGAATATTTGAAATATCATCCTCGTGATTATGATTACTCCTAAACTATCTAAAGAAAAAGCAATATGGGCAGCAGATCAATTTATAGAATACTATTCTAAATTTAATCGTATTGATGATTACCTTAGGTTTGTAAAGGAAAGTAGAATTAGTAAATCATCTTCTAAGTTATTTGGTCCTGAAGATGATATCTTTTCAGATTTTCATATTCATCCAAATGATATGAATTTTAGTATTCATGTTGTGGATACCAGTTCAAAACCTACTACCAAATATAATCAAGAATTGTATTCTGAAATACTTCATGATACTGCTTCAAATCCAATTGAAGAAGCAATTCCAGGAAGAACTTTGAAATGGATTGTAGTTGAAAATACAACTAATAAAGTTGTTGGTGTCATTAGATTTGGATCTCCTACTATAAATTCAAAACCAAGGAATAATTATTTCAATGAAGTGATTTCTCTATCTAAAATTAATCAAGAATTTGTTATGGGATTTAATATTGTTCCAGTACAACCATTTGGGTTTAACTATTTGGGCGGTAAATTACTTGCTCTTCTTGCATCATCTAATGAACTTAAAAGGCAGTTTGATAAAAAGTATGATACTGATTTGAAGTATTTTGAAACAACTTCTTTGTATGGAACTACAAAAGGAGTTTCAATGTATGATGGTCTTAAACCTTTTCTTAGACATGTTGGAGATACTGAAAGTAATTTTCTTCCATTATTTCATGATGAGTATTTTAGAAAAATGTTTTGGTGGTTTAATGATAATGCAAATAATGGTGAGCGTTTAATATCTGCAGATAAGTCTTCAAAGAAATTGAAGATTCAGACCAAGATGATTTCGATTATTAGAAATTCTCTTAAAGAACATCCTAAATTAGATGCGTTTAATCTTTGTATTGATAATGCAAAAAAATTGACAGAAAAGAAACGTTTTTATATTTCTAAGTTTGGTTATGAACCTGAAGATGTTATTGAATGGTGGAAAAGGAAAGCATCTAAACGTTATGAAAAATTAAAAAATGAAGGAAAGTTAAGAACTGAATTAGAACTCTGGAAATTTGACTCGCAAATTGAAATTATTAGATAATGGAACTAAAAGACTGGCTTAATTCCATCAATCAAACCAAGAAGCATTTGATTGATGAAGACCCTTCACTCGAAAAAGAATATCCTCCTTATATTATCAATCGTTGTTTCTCTGGACATCTCGATACTTTGATGTTTACGAATGAAATGAATAAGTATAATTTCCTCCCTAAGAAGTTACAATATGATTTCTTTATAAATATTGTGAGGAAAAAGAAGAGATTTTCTCCCTGGCTCCGACAAGATAAGATCAAAGATCTAGATTATGTCAAAAGTTATTATGGTTATAGTAATGAGAAGGCAAAACAGGCTTTGAAAATTCTAACAAAAGAACAACTTAATTTTATTAAATCAAAATTTGATACTGGAGGAAAAGGATGAGTGTTGTTAGAGAAGCTGAAGTGAAGTGGACACCAGACCAAATGGTGGAAGTGGTTCTAGGAGAACCAGATGACTTTCTGAAAGTGCGTGAGACTTTGACTCGTATCGGAGTTGCGTCTAGAAAGGAAAGGAAAATCTATCAGTCCTGTCACATTCTGCACAAACAAGGAAGATATTACCTTGTGCATTTTAAGGAACTATTTGCCCTTGATGGTAAACATGCAAATCTGACATTGAATGATGTTCAGAGACGTAATCGTATTGCACAACTACTTGCCGACTGGGGTTTAGTTAGTATTGTAGATGCCGATAAAATTCAGGACATCGCACCACTCAATCAGATTAAGGTTCTTGCATTTAGGGATAAGCAAGACTGGATTCTTGAGACCAAGTATAATATTGGGTCGAAGAAGAAAAGGACAGAGGAAACCGAATAAGATTTTGAGAGGGGTTGCGACTCCTCTTTTTTTATGGTATAATATAAGTGCTTCGGTAAACCATCGAAACTCGTCTCTCTAATCGGAGATTAAAAATCCATTTTTTAAAAGGACTAAAATGCCAAAAAAATTAAAAGCATATCTGTATGCACTAGCTACTATTAATAAAAATCTTTCTCAAGGGGAAAAAGAAAAAATCTTTAGAAAAGCGAGTGGAGAAACTGATCCGCAAAGAGGTAGAGGTAGTGGTTATGTCGAATTTGCTCAATTCCAAGCTAATGATCCAGAAGCAAAAAGAAAAGTAGCATTTAGGCATGAGTCGAAAAAAGAGGAAACTGAGCAGGCAATTTCTATTAGAAATAATCTAAGAAGTATAAATTCATCTAATCCTTATATGGATATGTCTTGCTCCGAAATTGAGTTTCTTCATGATATTGTTAGTCAATCAATTAACAAAAACTGTCAATTTTTTCTTGAATGTGAAAGAAAATATGATGTACGTTGGTACAATATTGAAGATAAATTTTTAGAAATATTTGATGGTACTAAAAATACTATTACGATTAATGAGTAAAACCGAATAAAAATCTACGGAGTTCAACACTCCGTTTTTTATGCTTTGTTATAAATACGTATGGATGCCTTCGGGGTCCACAAAACACAAACTCGCTTTTAAAGGAGCTAAGAATCATGGGAAACCTTGCACGGTATACTGCTGCGGACCTGCCTGCGCTGATGGATCGTATAAATAGGAATAGCATAGGAATGGATGAATACTTCGATAGGTTGTTTAATCTCCACGAAACAACGAAGAATTATCCACCATTTAATCTAGTCACGGTCAGCAACGTAGAATCAAGACTAGAACTTGCACTTGCAGGATTTAAAAAAGCAGAAGTAAATGTCTACACACAAGACGGAAAACTCTTTGTCGAAGGACAGAAAGAGGATACCGAATCAGAAACCACTTATGTCCACAGAGGAATGGCTCAACGATCTTTCACCAGATCTTGGACACTGGCAGAGGACACGGAAGTTAGATCAGTTGAATTTGAGGATGGGTTGTTAAATATTGTTCTGGGAAGAATTGTGCCCGAACATCATCAGAAGAAAGTCTGGTTCTAAATACTTTTGGGTAAACACCAAATATCGTCGCAGACGGAGGGGAAACTGGCAAAATCCAGTTGTAACCCCTCCTTTTTTATGCTATAATAAACGTAAGAAAATTAATATCAATGACTGCCTTAGAATCTCTACAGACTCGTCTAGAAAATTTTAAAGTTACTTATGAGTACAATCCCATGTTCACATATGAAGAGAATCGTGGAGCATGTCTAACTCGTTTGATAGATCAAGCGATGGGTAATTATGTTGAAGAATCTATCCCTGAGTGGGATACTGATCCAAAAGCAAAGCACTTATGTGTTGGATTTAAAATTGACTGGGAAAACTCAAAGGTTGTTGTAGAACAGAAAAAGAATCCCCAGACTGATAATGGTTCATCTCGTAAATCAAATCTTCTTAAATTGAAAGAGTCTGCAGAAGAGAAAGGTAAAACTCCTATCTATGCATACTGGGAAGATCGTCCAAAGAATGATTATATGAAGGATGGTGTCCGACACCTTCATGGTATCGCAATCTTTAAGTTTTTGGGTATTGAAAACCAGTGGGAGAACTTTCTTTCTCATATCAATGTTGTTAAACTGATAATCAAAGAAGACCTTACTAATAAATTCGATGAAAAATTTCAATCCTTTAGCAAACCTACTTTATGAAGAGATTGATTGTCGTAATGCTAAAGTAACTGACTTTGAAGTAAAACCAACAACCATTCAGCAGGTTAGAGATTTTATTGAAAGGTGGCACTACTCTTCTAATGTAAATGGATTGCGTATATCACATGTCTTTGGTCTCTTTTACAATGGAGATCTGATTGGTGCAATGATTTATGGCCCATTAGGCATGGCAAATACTTGGAAGAAATATGGTGATTCTGAAAATGACGTAGTTGAACTTAGAAGACTGTGTTGTATTGATAATACTCCAAAGTGTACTGAAAGTTATTTTATTGGAAAAACATTACGTTGGTTGAAGAAAAACTCTGAATATAAAGTTGTTGTCTCTTATGCAGATGCACACTACAATCATACTGGAATTATCTATAAAGCAACCAATTTTGAATATCATGGATTAACATCCAAAGGAAGAGTGATTGATTTTGAAGGTAAACTTTATCATGATAAATGTATTCGTACATATAACGTATTAAAAAATGAATCTATTCTTTCTGCGAAATTTGAGAATGTAGTTAGAAAACTAAAACCATTTGCTCAGAGAGTAAAAGATGCACTTGAAGATGGTCGTGCAAAATACATCAATACTCCAGGAAAACACATTTATGTCTTTAGATTGAAGAAAGTAAAGAATCTGAATAAAAAGGTAGGGGGGTAAAACCCGTCCTTTTTATGCTATAATAATCGGAGAGGTAAACTAAAAATGTCAATTAAAATTGCACTATTAAAATCAGGAGAATCAGTTATTTCTGATATCAAAGAATTAATTTCTAAAGAATCTAAAGAAAAAATTCATGGATACATGTTCAAAAATCCATATATCGTCGATATTTCTCATAATGATGAAGAAGAAGTTCTTCTTTTAGAGGGTGAAAAAAATAGCAAACCCAATAGAAAAGAGCAACAAGATGGTAAAGATGTCAGTGTAAATTTTATACCATGGATTCCTATTACATCAGACTCGGAAATTATTGTTGCACCTGATTGGGTATTTTCTATAGTAACACCAGTAAAAGAAATTGAAAACCTTTACGAGGAAATGATTAATGGACAAGATGATTAACATAATAGTACTGACGAACAACAAGATATTGATCAGTCAAGTTGAAAGAGTATCTTCTGTATTGGGAGATCCTGATGTAAAAGTAACAAAACCATTTTTGTTAAATGTTTCCGATATGACTTTATCACCATGGTTTATTGATTTGACTGATGAAGAATGGTTTGCGATTTCTTCTGATAAGATTCTTACAACTTTTGAACCAAATTCAGTCTTGCTTAAAAACTACTTGGAATTAATTAACTGATTATTTATGTCTCATCGATTTTACACTAACGTTCAAATGGTCGGTGACCACTTTCTTGTACGTGGGTATGAGAATGGACGGCACTTTGCCACAAGAGAAAAGTTTTATCCTACATTATTTGTTCCTTCCAATAAAGAAACAGAATATAAAACTCTTGAGGGAGATTATGTTGAATCAATAGATCCAGGAACTGTTCGTGATTGTAGAGAGTTCATCAAGAAATATGATGGTGTAAAAAACTTTAAGGTCTATGGTAATGACCGATACATCTGTCAGTATATTTCCGAGATGTATCCTGAAGAAGAAGTTAAATTCGACACTACAAAAATCAAAATATCTACGATTGATATTGAGGTAAAATCTGAGAATGGATTCCCTGATGTAGAGTCTGCCGCAGAAGAAGTTCTTCTTATTACTGTACAGGATTACACTACAAAACAAATTCGCACTTGGGGTCAGGGACCATTCGATAATAGGCAGGAGAATATTATCTACAAAAGTTTCAGAACAGAATATGAGTTACTTAATGACTTTATAAACTGGTGGATGATTGAGACTAATACTCCTGAAGTTGTGACTGGATGGAATAGTGAACTATATGATATGCCTTATTTGGTGAGGCGTATTGACCGTATTCTTGGTGAGAAGTTGATGAAACGACTCTCACCTTGGGGATTGGTGACTGAACGTGAGACTATTGTAATGGGTCGTAAACAGATCTCTTATGATGTTGGGGGTATTACGCAACTTGATTACCTAAATCTATATAAGAAGTTCACTTATAAGGCACAAGAGTCTTATCGGTTGGACTATATTGCAAGTGTAGAACTTGGACAAAAGAAACTTGATCACTCTGAGTTTGATACATTTAAAGATTTCTATACTAACGGGTGGCAGAAATTTGTAGAGTATAATATCATTGACGTGGAACTTGTTGACCGTATGGAAGACAAGATGAAATTGATTGAACTTGCAATCACTATGGCATATGATGCTAAGGTGAATTATAGTGATGTGTTTTATCAAGTTCGTATGTGGGATGCGATCATTTACAATTATCTCAAAAAGAAAAACATTGTAATTCCACCCAAAGAACGTTCAGACAAGGATGCAAAATATGCAGGTGCCTATGTCAAGGAACCTGTACCGGGAAAGTATGATTATGTTGTAAGTTTTGATTTAAATTCTCTTTATCCACATTTAATTATGCAATACAGCATAAGCCCTGAAACATTAATTGGAAAACATCAACTTAATAATCGTATTGCGGAATTGGAAAAAATGCTGTAGGATATCCTCTTATGAAGAGGCAGTTAAATTGACAGAAGAAACTGGTATTCCCCACGAAGTGTACCACATCATTCCAATTTCCAAAGGAGGAAAACATCACGAAAATAATTTGCAAATACTAACAGCAACTGAAAATCGTAAAAAGTATAATAAAATCCTATGAGCAATGATATGTGGAAAGATGTTCGTAAAATGACCCGTGAGGAAATTGCAGAAGAACTTGATGCACTTAAGAGAGTGAGAGAACTTTCCAATAAAGTTAATGTAGATAAACTTCTTAATCAAGATCTAGATTTGGAACCTTTGAGAAAGGTTAATCTTACTATAACAGCAAATGGAGCACTCTATCGTAGAGTAAAAGGTATGCTGCCCGAATTGATGGAGAAGATTTACAAGGATCGCACCATCTATAAGAAGAAGATGCTTATTGCAAAACAAGATTATGAAAAAACTCCGACTAAAGCATTGGAGAAAGAGATTGCACGATGTAACAACATTCAGATGGCTCGCAAGATTCAATTAAATTCTGCTTACGGAAGCGTGGGAAATCAATATTTTAGATATTTTAAAATTGAGAATGCTGAGGCAATTACTCTCTCAGGTCAGGTTTCCATTCGTTGGATTGAGAACAAGATGAATGGATTTCTAAATAAGATTTTACAAACTGAGGAAGTCGATTATGTCATCGCATCTGACACTGACTCAATCTATCTTAATATGGGACCTCTTGTTGATAAATTTCTTAGTAATAAGTCTGACGATAAAACAAAGATTGTTCAGTTACTTGATAAGATCTGCCAAGACAAGTTGGAACCATTCATCGAACAATCTTATACGGAACTTGCGGATTACGTTTCGGCATATGAACAGAAGATGATTATGAAACGTGAGAACATTGCAGAACGTGGCATTTGGACTGCAAAGAAACGTTATATTCTCAATGTATGGAATAGTGAAGGAGTTCAGTATTCTGAACCTAAACTCAAGATGATGGGTATTGAGGCAGTGAAATCATCTACACCGGCACCATGTCGTCAGATGATTAAGGACGGACTCAAGTTAATGATGAGTGGTACTGAAGAAGAAGTAATTGACTTTATTGATAATTGCCGTAAAGAATTCAAGGCACTTCCTCCGGAGCAGATTGCATTTCCCCGTTCAGTATCGGATGTTGTAAAGTATAAATCTCATTCTGACATTTATGCTAAAGGTACTCCCATTCATTGTCGTGGAGCACTACTATTCAATCATTATATTAAGGAGAAGAAACTTGATAATAAGTATTCTCTTATCAATAATGGTGAGAAAATCAAGTTCATTTATCTGAAGAAACCAAATATTATTCAGGAGAATGTCATTTCATTTATTCAAGATTTTCCACATGAACTCGGTCTTGACAAATACATAGATTATGAATTACAATTTGAAAAGAGTTTTTTAGACCCACTCAAATCTATTCTTGATGCGATTGGGTGGAGCACAGAAAAAAAAGTAAACCTTGAATCATTTTTTGTATAATGGACTTGAAAAATAACTAAAGGTGTGGTATAATGCGGCAACAACTGGTCGGGGGCGATGGGTTGTGTAAGACCGCATTTTGTGATATAATAAATACATTACCCCCGACAATAGAATTATGCCAAGAGTAAAACACGGACAGACCAACACGCCTACTTGGATAAGTTGGACTGCGATGGTTGCTAGATACAAGTGGAGACCTGAATATAATAAAAGAGGAATATATGAAGGTTGGATGGGTGACAATGGATATCTTACCTTCTTATCTGATATGGGAGAGAGACCAGATGGTGGTACAATAGAACGAATAGATAATGAACGAGGTTATTACCCAGACAATTGTAAATGGGCCACTATGAAAGAGCAGGAGAATAATAGAAGTAACAACAAAAAACTAGAATATAATGGACAGACCAAGACTATCTCTCAATGGGCAGAAGAATATGGTATGGGGCACCAAACCTTACGATATAGGTTGAATAAACGAAGAATGGCTATGGAGGAGGCCTTGACTTCTCCCAAACTTTATGGTTATAATACTAGGAGATAAATTAGACTATGGACTTCTTACGCGAGATTGTAAAAGAGATTGGAGATGACTTCACAAAACTTGCAAGCGAGATTGACGAAACTGAAACATACGTTGATACTGGTTCGTTCATCTTTAATGCTCTTGTATCTGGGTCTATCCGTGGTGGTGTTTCTGGGAATAAAATCACTGCAATTGCTGGGGAAAGTTCTACTGGAAAGACTTTTTTCTCACTCGCAGTGGTCAAGAACTTCTTGGATACTAATCCCGATGCATATTGCCTTTATTTTGATACTGAGGCAGCTGTCAATAAGTCACTCTTAGAAAGCAGAGGAATTGACCTTAAGCGTCTTGCCGTGGTTAATGTAGTAACTGTTGAGGAGTTCCGTAGTAAGGCACTCAAGGCAGTGGATATGTATCAAAAATCACCTGAGGAAGACCGCAAACCCTGCATGTTTGTGCTAGACTCTTTAGGAATGCTTTCGACTGAGAAAGAGATTACTGATGCACTCAATGAAAAGCAGGTTCGTGACATGACAAAATCACAACTAATTAAGGGTGCCTTCAGAATGTTGACACTCAAGTTGGGGCAGGCTAATATTCCAATGATAGTTACCAACCACACTTATGACGTTATCGGATCTTATGTTCCTACTAAAGAGATGGGAGGTGGTAGTGGTCTTAAGTATGCTGCCAGTACCATTATTCATCTTAGCAAGAAGAAAGAAAAAGATGGAACAGAAGTCATTGGAAATCTTATCAAGGCAAAGACTGCTAAGTCACGTCTAAGTAAAGAGAACAAGGAGGTCAATATTCGTTTATTTTATGATCATCGGGGTCTTGATAAGTATTATGGTTTACTTGAGTTAGGTGAACTTGCCGGAATGTGGAAGAACGTTGCCGGTCGTTATGAGATGACTGTCAATGGTGAGACTAAAAAAGTATATGCTAAGGCAATTCTGAAAGACCCAGAAGTTTATTTTACAGAAGAAGTAATGCAGCAACTTGATGCTGCCGCGAAAAAAGAATTCTCTTATGGAACGGATTGAGACTACAATTCTCAGAAACTTAATATGCAACGAAAATTATTCTCGTAAAGTCATTCCATTTATAGAACCAACATATTTTGAGCAAAGAGGTGAAAAAGTAATCTTTGAGGAGATTACTCAATTCATTGTGAAGTATGGTTCTGCCATTACAATCGAAGCACTAAATATTGAGGTTGAGAATCGGACAGATCTAAACGAGAGTGAGATTAAAGAAACTAGAGATATCTGCAATTCGTTTACGGATCTTCCAGTAGATAATGAATGGTTATTAGACACTACCGAAAAGTGGTGTCGTGATCGTGCGATTTATCTTGCACTGATGGAATCGATTCATATTGCAGATGGAAATGATGAGAAGAAGAGTAGAGATGCGATTCCTTCTATTCTTTCTGATGCACTGGCAGTTTCTTTTGACAACAACATTGGACATGACTACTTAGAAAACTATCAAGAAAGATATGAGTACTATCACAGGAAGGAGGAGAAGGTTTCATTTGATCTCGAATACCTTAATAAGATTACGAGCGGGGGTATATCTAATAAAACTCTTACTATCGCGCTTGCTGGGTGTGTTCATCCAGAAACCAAAGTTAAAATTAGATTTAGGAAGATTTCTTGGTGGATTGAAAAAGAAACAACAATTGCTGAAATCAAAACATTACTTGATAATGGATATGAGATAGAAGTTGATTCTCCTGATGGATATGTTCCAGTTAATTTCTTTATTAACAAAGGAATGTATGATGAATATGTTTTGAGAATCAATGGCATTGATGAACTTATAAGATGTAATGCCGATCATTTATTTCAGACATCTTTGGGGTGGATGAGTGCATCGCATCTTTATAAAAAATATAAAATAATGCATTTTTTAACCGAGAGTGGTTATAAACTTGGTAGTGTATCTAAAACAGGAAATCAAATACCTATTGTTGATATTAATGTAAATCATCCAAATCATAGGTATTATACTAATGGAGTTTCCTCTCATAATACTGGTGTCGGCAAGTCTTTATTCATGTGCCATGTTGCTAGCTCCGTGTTGCTCCAAGGGAAAAACGTTCTCTATATTACAATGGAGATGGCAGAAGAGAAAATTGCTGAACGAATTGACGCAAACTTATTAGATGTTGCTATTCAGAATATTGTAGATTTGCCTAAGTCAACGTTTGAAAATAAAGTAACTAAATTAGCAGCAAAAACTCAAGGCACACTTATAATTAAAGAATACCCTACAGCATCTGCACATAGTGGACATTTTAAAGCACTTCTTAGTGAGCTTGCACTTAAGAAGTCATTTAGACCTGATATTATTTTCATTGATTACCTTAATATATGTGCTTCCTCCCGTTATAAGTCAGGCATGTCTGTCAATTCATATAGTTATATTAAATCTATTGCAGAGGAGCTTAGAGGGTTGGCTGGAGAAGCCGAGGTCCCGATTGTTAGTGCGACACAAACTACTCGTTCAGGGTATTGCTTGGACTTGAAAACACAAGTTCAAACACCGCAAGGTATGAAAGAACTTTCAAATATTCAAGTTGGAGATTTGGTGCTTTCAAACACTGGTTATAATCAAGTTTTAAATGTTTTTCCAAAATCTAAAAAGAAATCTTACAAAATTACTTTGGAAGATGGTAAAGAAATCATTTGTAGTGAAGAACACTTGTTCCCAACTCAAAATGGTGAAGTGAATATCAAAGGGGGTTTGAAAGAAGGTATGTGTCTTTATGTGAAGGAATAGTATGTGTAAGTTATACTTCAAAGTTAGTGGTGAGAACTTTGATGAGATTGTGAAATTTGTAAAAGAACTCAAAGAGAATAATAAAACAATGCTTCTTTATGAGATTTCTTATACTCCTCCAAGAACAGAAACATTAGTTGTTGGAAAGAAACACAGAAGTACAAATTATACTGAAACTTATCCTCAATCAGTTGCTTTTTATAAACTTCGTTATGGTATTTTGAATTGAAAATGATGCTGAAAAAAATTCTAAAAATTGAAGAACTTGATGAAAGAGAACTTATAGATATTGAAGTATCTGGAAATCATTTGTTCTATGCGAATGCTATTCTCACACATAATAGTAGCAGTGATGTTGACCTTACTGACACTTCTGAGTCCTTTGGTCTCCCTGCTACTGCTGATCTTATGTTTGCCCTTATTAGCACTGAGGAACTTGAACAGATTGGACAGATAATGGTGAAGCAATTAAAGAATAGGTATAATGATACTGTAGTCAATAAGAGATTTGTGATTGGAATTGATCGTTCCAAGATGCGTCTTTATGATTGCGAACAGTCAGCACAAGATAATATACTTGACTCTGGACAAGAAGAAGAGTATAATAACGAGGACAGACCTAAGAAATCATTTGAGGGATTTAAATTTTCATGACCGTAAACACTGATGCATATCTTGAGTTTGTGAATGCCGTCACATCTCAACCAAGTAAAGATGCCGATGCCTTTGAGTATCGTATTCAAGAACTTCGTGGAGAAGGATTTGAAACACATCGACTTCTCACTGCCTCTGTTGGTATGTGTGCCGAAGCAGGTGAGTTTACTGAAGTCGTAAAGAAGATTATCTTTCAGGGTAAACCTGTCAATGAAGAAAACTTGTTTCATCTCAAACGTGAACTTGGAGATATTATGTGGTATGTTGCACAGGCATGTATGGGTCTCAATATTTCTCTTGATGATATCATTGAGATGAATGTTGATAAACTCAAATCACGATATCCTGGTGGAGAATTTTCCGTAAAACATTCCGAAATCCGTAAGGAGGGAGACATTTGATGGGATACTTAATAGGAGTTTGTATTGGCATAATTGGTATATTGTATTTTAAAATACTTAAATTTCAATCTCGTATTCATAAATTGGAGTATGCTATAAAAAATAATATTCATAATTACGATTATGTAACTAATACTCAGGATCAAATAAAGAGAGATAGAAAATTTTTTGAATCTGAAATATCAAAAATTTACGATAAAATAGAAAAACAAAAGGGGTAATTATGAGTCAAGATAAAAAAGTAACATTAGAACTATCTGTCTATCAGGCAGCAGCAGTTCGTCAGTCATTGTTTACTGATACGAAAGGGTATACTTATGATCCTACGATTTTTCCACAACGTGTGATTGATATTCGTCAAGCAATTGTAAGTCTTGATGAACAAATCGAAGAGGCACTTAAGGAAGAATAATGTATACAATTCTCAACTATCTTATATCATTCTGGACGGTAGTTGTGATGAATTGTATACAACCTGTGAACTGGAAATATTGTTATCGAATTGACCAATGGTTAGTTCCAGATATTCAAGAAGGATGGAAACATTATACTGGTGAGATAGTTCCATATCAAAAAGAGAAGGACTATCTCAAAAGAATATAATCAATTTATTATCTTCCAATATCACCAAAAGATCTAGATTTTCCAGTTCCTCTACCTCCAGTAACCTTGCCATATCTTCCTGATGTCCTTGTATCTGAAGGTTCTGCAGGTCCAAGAACTTCACCTGTTCTTATATTGGTAAAAGTTCTTCTTCTTACACCAGAAACTGTTCCAACACTACTTGTAGGTGTTCCTTTTCCTCTTTTTCCAGTTTGAGCATACCCAGTATTTTTTACTGCATTAGTTCTTTGCCTTTTTTGTTTTGCAGTTTCTTTAGGTTTTGTGTCAGATTCTCTAGAGTCTGTTTTTTCAATAGAAGACTCTATTTTTTTTAATCGAGAGAATCTTTTTACTTGTTCTTCTGGACTTCCATCTCTTTCTCTACGTAGTTCTGATTCTTTAGATTTTGCCTTTGGTCTACCACCATTCCACCAACTCAATTTTGCTTCTAATATAAATTGTCTATATGTCTTCATTTTTACTTTTTAAATATTTAGAAAAAAATGCATCCAGAAATAACTAGTTTAATAAAAACTTTTGATTCAAAAACTAAAAATAAAAAAGAAAAATATAAAGATTTTCTTACACATGTCTATATGACTTTTGATAAAAAGATAGTATCATCTAAGGTAGATCGGGAAATGAATAAATATAAGAAAATGAGAATAGATGTGATCAACTATATTGTTGCACATGAAAATCAGATAATAAAACAATTAAGTAAGTAATGAAAAGTTTCTCTCAATTTATTATCGAAGCACCCGATGCCGTAACTCAAGCAAAGGCACTTGGATTTAAAAGTGATGGTCATGGTGGTTGGGGAAGAGTCATTAGAGGTACTTGGGAGTTTATGGGTAAAACCTTCACTAACCCAAAAACAGGAAGAACAACAATTGAGTATTCAAATAAAGGAACAAAAGTAGGAGGACAAGATCGTAGACAAACTCCAAGAGAAAAAAAATTATCAGCAACAACATATGCTCCAATAGCAGCATCATATGAGTATGGAACTGATGACTACGAAAAAGAATTGAGAGAAAAATATATTAATAAAGAAATTTTTAATATTGATGAATGGGTAAAATGTGATATTAGTGAAAGTGTTGGAAAGATTATCCGAAGAGGAACAAACTATCTAATCTGTGTAACTGAAGATGGTGAGATGTTTAAACCTTGGATTAAAGATGTATTAGAATCAGTAACTAATAGTAATGCACCTTCTGGGGTTCCTGCCGATCAGAGACTTGTAGGAACTGATGCTCATAGAAAGTATGTGGAAAAAATGGTTCCAGGAAGTGAATGGGGTAAACAATTTATAAATAAATATAAGAAAAAGTAAGATTAGTTAAGACTTCCAATGAGTAATAACGTATTTGAAGAAGCTCCTCAAAGAATAAAGGGTAGTTCTCCTGCCAACACTATTGTTGACAAAGTTCGAAAGCAGGCTAGACAACTTGCGTATGATGTTAGATATGAAGTAAAAGGTCAGTTTAAGGACGGTCAAAAAACTGATCCTGCGGCATTGAAGCGTGCTTATATGCAAAAGTTGACATCAAAAAATCCTCCTGGTCCCGTTAAAGCACTAGCGCAAAAGATGTTGATGGGTGAACAGTATGATTTTGCTATGGTCGAATCTTCACTTCCTCAGATTTTTAATAAAGTATTTGTAGAAGGTGTTAGAGAATATGTATTAAGGGTAAAAGATCCTAAATCAGGTTCACAGTATACAAGGTCTTATAGTACATATGCTGCTGCAGAAGCAAAGGCAAATCAACTTAGGCAAAAAGAAGGTTTGCGTGTAGAACTTGTTACTGCTAGTAGTAGTGCGAAGAAAGGAACTTATGATAATAAGGGTGGTGATAAACCCAATGATGGTAATCTTGCCAACAATCGTAAACCTTATGATAAAGTAACTCGTGGTGATGTAATTGCCGGAGCAACTGGTAAAGATGAGATGGGTGGTAAAAGAAAAGTTAATAAGGAAGAAGTCATTTATGAAACAGAAGATGAGCAAGGTAAAAAACTTGATGTAATGAAAGGCAAAAATAAAGTCACAATTAATCCTAATGTTTTAGAGAATGCAACACAATATTTTTATGATCAGGGATATAATGAAGAAGATATTGCAATAATCTCTGAGGGAATGGGTTATGATATGTTCCTTGAATTTGTTAATGAGGTTGGAACTACGATATGTCTTTATGAAGATGTACAAGGAGAACTATTAACAAAAGCAGGTAAAGCAAGAAAGAATCCAAAGATTACTAAATCTGCCGGAACAGCAAGTGAAATTCCACCTAACAAATCAAAAGAAACTAAAAAATCTGATGAAAAGAAATCTTCTCCTGGACAACTTTCAATTAATTACAATAAGAAACCATCCCCTCCAGGACAGAAAAAAATTAAGCAGGGAATTCAGACTGCAGTAAAAAAAGCAACTTCTCCAGAAGCAAAGAAAAAAGTTGGTGCTGCAAATACATCCCCTCCAGGACAGGAAAAAATTAAGCAGGGAATTCAGACTGCAGTAAAAAAAGCAACTTCTCCAGAAGCAAAGAGAAAAGTTGGTGGTGCAGTTAAAGATGCTGCAAATACTGCTGCAAGAGTTGCACTTTCTGCTTGGAAGGGTCATCAAGCGGCAATGAAAAGGAAGAGGGAAGGTGGATCAATTGCTAACCAAATTGGTTCTGGTGCAGATAGAGCAGTTAGATCTTTCTTTGAGAAAGGAAAAAGACATTTAGAAAATTATGAACCCACTGTCCGTGAGGGAATTAAAGCAGAACTTGATGCACTGAAGGCACAAAGAGTTGAGGAGGAAAAAAAATCTGATGATGCAGCAAAAGCAAAAGCAAAAGAAGAAGAAGCAAGAAAACAAAGAGAAAGAAATCTAAGATCTGCTATGATAGAGAGAGATAAAAAAATGCTAAGAATACCTGAGAGTATAGAAAATATGCGTTATTGTCCGGATTGTGAGAAAGATGAGACAAGAGAAGAATGTAAGTATGGTACAAAAAATTGGGACGAAAGATCTCAACCTACAAAGGCAGAAGATCCAAGGTCAATGCCTACCAGAATCAATCTTGCAAAGAACAAGTTGAGAGCAATGGGTCTTAAGATGTCTTATGATATGGAAGGTGATATGGTTGATGAGAAGTATCAGGGAATGTATCAGTCCCCTGCTCCTACTTATAATAGATTAAAGAGTGGAGATCCAAAGGCAACTATGTCTCCTGGTCGTCGTGCTCTGGAAAGATCCGATGAACTTCAAAGGAAAGATCCAAAATCTCCGAGAGCAAAGAAACAGAAGAGAGTATCAGATCAAATAAATCGCAACTTCCAATCTGCACGTAAAACTGTAGGTGAAGGATCGAGTGTTGAAGATCAGATGGCAGTGAGTCAAAACCTATACAGATCACGTCCAGGAGAGAGTGATTGATGCCTGCAGTATCACAAAATCAAAAGATTGAAGTGAAAGAAGCACTTCGTAGTTCTTTGCTTTCTGATCCAAAATTTATGGCGAGAATTGCCAAAGAAGAAGAAGAACAAAAACCTAAAGTAAAAAAGTCTTTTTCTACATTCAATAAAAATGCTCAGAAAGCAAAGAAAGGATATGAAGTAGATAATAAAAACCCATTCAATGTTCATAGAAACACTACATATTATTAAAAATTTCCTATATAGTTTAGACTTCTGGTTCAAACTATGTTAGCATTTTTACTTCCACTCGCATCAAAAATTATTGGTGATGCAGTTTCTAAAGTTCCTGATAATGAGGAACTGGGTGAGAGACTTATAGAGATTTGTTTAGTTATTCTTAGTAAGGCAGTTAAACTGACTAAAACTGATATGGATGATCAACTTCTTGAAGTAGTTTCAAATGCTATTAAAGCAAGAGAAACTGAATAATATAAATATCATTATAAAAAGAATTATAAGGTAATAGAACATGTCTCTATGGGGCGATAAAGATTTAGTAACAAGCACGGGAACTATTTCCATTGACTTTGCTAGTAAAACTGTTACTGGTGCTGGAACAACATTTACCGATGATGGTGTCACTCAAGGTGATGTTATTAGTGTAGGTACCGGTGCAACTTATGGTTTTGCTGTAGTTGATTCTGTAACAAATAATGGATCACTAACAATCTATAGCACAGATTATTTTGTTGCTGGTGTTACGACAGTTCCTGCATCAACTACGTTTGCTATTTCACAGGAACCTCTGTATGCAATGGCGGATACTGCATATGCTGCACCTGAAGTTCAGACTGGACTTTCAACTAATCCTGTAACTCGTGTAGTATACGGAATAGATGAAATTGAAGCAGGAATTGCTGCAACAACGGCATATGCTGTTACACATTCTGGTTGGGTTGGAATTACAACTTATATTGATATGCACGGAAAATTGAGAGTTAAGAATGAAGTTTTAGTTGCTGGTGGTATTCTGACTACATCTGATGCTACTGACGATAGTGTTTTCCCAGATAGTTGATAATGTAGTATGAGATTTGAAGAGTTGAATGAGAGTAATTACTTACTCTTTGCTATAAAATTCTATAATAATCCCCAAGCAGTCACAAAAGATGATTTTGAAGATGACTTAAAAAGAATTAAGTACATTAAAAGATTATTGAAAAGATATAAGAATACTGGGGAACTTAAAACTCATCTCATACTTAATCATTTAACTGTACTATTCAACGTCTTTGATGATGCAGCAATTCCCTTATTATTTTATAATCTTGAAGATGAACTTTGGCCTTGTATAAAAAGTTTTTTTGTATTTTTAAATAGGATACCAGAATACCCTAAAACAAAAATTACTGAATTGAAAGAAGATGAGTATTGTATACAACAATTAAAAGAAATCTGAGTGTTATGAATGATAGAAGATTAAATCACATAAGGAATATGATTAGATCTTTGAAAGAAGAAGCAATTGCTAATTCTGTTGGAGATGGTAGTGGTGTTGCAGGATTGACTGGAGAACCTCCTGTGAATTTAATAAAGAAAAAGAAAAAGAGACCTACTATTATCGCCAGAGGTTTGATGCCTGGAGCAAGAAAACGATGGAATAGTGGAGTAAAATAATGCTATCCAACAACTCAAAGGTTGCTGTATTAGAATCAAAACTTGATATGTATGAGGAACTCTCAAGGGAGATGCTTTCTAAATTGGAATCGGCAGTAGAAAAAATATCTGAAGGAAATAATCGTATTGCTCAAATCCTAACGAAGCATGATGAAAGAATTGAGCAAAGTATGAAGACTGATGGTCTTATTATAAAGATGATTGACGAATTAAAAGATACAGAAGAAAAGAATAATAGAATTCTACACGAAAGAATAGATAAAATACAGATAGAGATAAAAGCATTTTCAAAGTTTAGATGGCAGGTAGGAGGAGTTCTAGTGGTCTCCGCACTGCTCATAGGTGCCGGTAGTCGAATCGCACCTTTCTTCTTGACTCAGACCCCACAGCAGGTTATAATAGACCCAGTAAGGTAGTACCTATACATAATGGATCTGGTTGACTCCAAGTATATTGGGATGATATCTTCTCGTCTCCAGAAATTTAAGAGAGTTAAAGATAACCTCTATAACTTTCGTTGCCCTATTTGTGGTGACTCACAGAAGAATAAAAATAAGACACGGGGATATATCTACCAGGTCAAAAATAATACAAACTTCAAGTGCCATAATTGTGGTGCGAGTATGTCTTTTAATAATTTACTGAAAGAGATTGATGTAAGTCTTCATAAGCAATATACTCTTGAGAAGTTTAAGGAAGGACATACCGGTAGAAACTTTGTTGTTCAAGCACCAAAGTTTGAATTTAAGAAACCAGTATTCAAGAAATCGATCAATCTTCCAAAGGCATCTACAAATTCTTTTGCCAATGAATATCTTGTAAATCGCAAGATAGATCCGGATAGGTTTTATTATGCTGACAAGTTCATGGAGTGGACGAATACTCAGAAACAAACCTTTGATACTATCAAGAAGGATGAGAGTCGTATCGTAATACCAATGTATGATGAGAACAAAAATCTCATTGGATTTCAGGGTAGAGCACTGGGAAAATCATTCACTAAATACATCACCGTGATGTTGGATGAGGAAGCACCGAAGGTTTATGGACTTGAAACTATTGACAAAACAATTGCTGTTTATATCACAGAAGGACCTTTCGACTCAACATTCATTTGTAACTCGATTGCGATGTGCGGAGCTGACGTTGATATTAGTAACTGGGGCATTAGCAATCCTGTTTGGATCTATGATAACGAACCACGCAATCGAGAAATCGTCAATCGAATCGGTAGAACAATCGATAATGACAACTCCATAGTGATTTGGCCGACGAATATAATACAGAAAGATATCAATGACATGGTTCTTTCTGGACATGATGTTATGTCTGTGGTAGAATTGAATACCTATTCAGGATTAGAAGCAAAAATTAAATTTAACAACTGGAAAAAAATATGACTAACGGGACAAAGGTAACTAAAAGAAATGGAAAAAATGAACCTCTTGATTTAAATAAACTACATGTAATGGTAGAAGAGGCATGTAAAGATCTTGCCGGTGTATCTGCAAGTCAGGTTGAAATTCAATCTGGTATTCAGTTTTATGACGGTATTACAACAGATGAGATTCAGGAGATTCTAATTCGTTCTGCATCAGATTTGGTAAGTTTGGATAATCCCAACTATCAGTTTGTTGCCGCACGACTTCTTTTGTTTGCCGTTCGTAAGCAATTGTATGGTCGTATGCACGAAACTCCAACAGTAAAGGAGCAAGTTGAGCAATGTGTTGCTAAAGAAGTTTATGATGCAGAAATACTTGACCTGTATTCTGATGAAGAGTTTGATAAACTTCAGTCCTTTATTGATCATGATAGAGACTACTTGTTTACTTATGCAGGTTTACGTCAAGTCTGTGATAAGTATCTTGTGCAAGACAGAAGTAATGGTAAGGTATATGAGACTCCACAGTTCATGTATCTTCTGATTGCCGCAACCATATTCTCTAAATATCCAAAGGAGACAAGATTAGAATACGTTAGGAAATATTACGATGCAATCTCAAGACACAAAATCAACATTCCCACACCTATCATGGCAGGGGTGCGAACTCCACTTCGACAATTTGCTAGCTGTGTTCTTGTTGATGTTGATGACACCCTCGATAGCATCTTTAGTTCTGATATGGCTATCGGCAAATATGTTGCACAAAGGGCGGGAATCGGTATCAACGCAGGTCGAATCCGTGGCATCAACAGTAAGATCAGAGGTGGTGAAGTACAACACACAGGTGTTGTCCCTTTCCTCAAAAAGTTTGAAGCAACTGTCAGATGCTGCACTCAGAATGGCATCAGAGGTGGATCAGCGACTGTCCACTTCCCAATCTGGCACATCGAAATCGAAGACATCCTAGTTCTTAAGAACAATAAGGGTACAGAAGACAACCGAGTGAGGAAACTTGACTACTCAATCCAAATTTCAAAACTTTTTTACGAACGTTTCATTAAGAATGAGCAGATTAGCTTATTCTCACCGCATGACGTACCAGGTCTCTATGATGCTTTTGGTACTGATGCATTTGACTCTTGTTATGTGGACTATGAATCAGATCAGTCTATTCCAAGAAAGACTATCGGGGCACAAGAATTATTTTTCGACCTTCTAAAAGAACGTGCCGAAACTGGTAGAATTTATATCATGAACATTGACCATTGTAATTCTCACTCATCCTTTATGGATAAAGTTGAGATGAGCAACTTATGTGTTGCCCCAGAAACTCAAATTCTTACTAAAGATGGATATCAAACTATTTATGAAATGGTGGGTGATTATGTTGATGTTTGGAATGGTGAAAAGTGGTCTAATGTTTTAATTGAAAAAACATCAGATTGTCAAGAATTGATGAAGGTTATTATTGATAGTGAAGAAATTGAATGTACTCCATACCACAGATTTTTTGTTGTAAACGGAAAAAATTATTCCAGAAATAAAAAAATTATTGAAAAGAGGGCATATGATTTGAAATCGGGTGATAAAATTATTAAGTTTGATTTACCTATCATTGAAGGAGAATTAAATCTAGAAAATTCATATACTTTAGGTTTTCATTCTGGAGATGGATCATATCATAGAGGTACTCCAATACTTGATTTGTATGGATCTAAAAAAGATATTTTAGAGTATCTTCCATATACAAAATACTATAATTTGGATAATAAAATTAGAGTAATTTTAGATATTCCCCCCCATACTAAATTTGTGGTTCCCGATTGCAATTATACAATTGAGTCTAGATTGAAGTGGTTTGCTGGATTGGTTGATTCAGATGGACACATTGCAAAAAACAATCAGACAGAAACAGTTCAAATAAATTCAATTAACTTTGAATTTCTTAGAAGTATCAAGTATATGCTTCATACTCTTGGAGTTGATTGTAAAATCAAAAAAATTTATGAAAATAGAAAGCAATTTATGCCTGATGGTAAAGGTGAAACGAAAGAGTATGAATGCAATGAAGTGTGGAGATTGCTTATTTCTAATAGCGGTCTCATCAAATTATGCAATCTTGGTTTTGCAGAATATGTAATGAGATCTAAAATTTCAAAAAATATTCCAAATAGAAATGCTGAAAGATTTCATATTGTTGAAGATATTATTTTCACTGGAAGAAAAGATTCAACCTATTGCTTTACCGAATCAGATAGAGGAATGGGTATGTTCAACGGATTTCTTCTTGGGAATTGTCAAGAGATTACTTTGCCTACAAAACCTTTACAACATATTGATGATGAAAATGGTGAAATTGCTCTCTGCATCCTTAGTGCTATTAATATTGGTAAAATTAGGGATCTTGAAGATCTTGATGTTCTTTGTGATCTTGCTGTCAGGAGTCTTGATGAACTCATTGATTTTCAGGGATATCCCGTCAGAGCAGCAGAGATTGCCACAAGAGCACGTCGTTCGTTAGGTATTGGTTATATTGGACTGGCACACTACCTTGCCAAGAATGGTCATAGGTATGAAGATCCTGAGGCATGGAAATCTGTTCATGACCTATCTGAAGCATTCCAATACTATCTCATTCAGGCAACTGTTAATCTTGCGAAAGAAAAAGGTGCATGTGAATACAGTCATCGTACCAAGTATGGTAATGGAATTCTTCCGATTGATACATATAAGAATGAGGTAGATGAAATAGTTACAAATGAGCTTCACTATGATTGGGAGAGTCTTAGGGCACAAGTTAATCAATACGGAGTTAGGAACTCAACATTGTCCGCACAGATGCCTTCAGAGAGCAGTTCCGTTGTGTCAAACGCAACAAATGGAATCGAACCACCTAGAGGATACTTGTCCATTAAGAAGTCCAAAAAAGGACCTCTTAAGCAGATTGTTCCACAATACGGAACACTGAAGAACAATTATGATCTTCTTTGGGAAATGAGATCCAATAAAGGATACATTAATATTGTTGCCGTAATGCAAAAGTTCTTTGACCAGGCAATTTCTGGTAATTGGAGTTATAATCCGGAACATTATCCCAACAATGAGATCCCTGTGTCAGTTATGGCACACGATATGCTTTACTCATATTCAATGGGATGGAAAACCGCATATTACCAAAACACTTATGACATCAAGACTGATGAAATGGACGATTCCAATGAGTCACTTGATAGTTTAATTTCTCAATTAGAAACCGCAGAGGAGGAAGACTGTGAGTCTTGTAAGATTTAAGACAAATAAAGAAGAGAGACCAATGATCGATTCTATGACCGTGTTCAATGCAGAAGAGGTAGACACTAAAAAGCAACCAATGTTCTTTGGAAAACCATTAGGTATTCAGAGATATGATTCTTATAAGTATCCAATTTTTGACAAACTTACAACGCAACAACTGGGATATTTCTGGAGACCCGAAGAAGTATCCCTCCAGAAAGACCGTGCGGACTATCAGACACTACGCCCTGAGCAAAAGCACATTTTTACCAGCAATCTTAAGTACCAGATCATGCTGGATTCTGTACAAGGGCGTGGTCCTGGGATGGCTTTTATCCCTTACTGTAGCTTACCTGAATTAGAAGCATGTATGGAGGTCTGGGGGTTCATGGAGATGATCCATAGTCGTTCATATACTCATATCATTAAGAACGTTTATTCAGACCCCTCAGATGTGTTTGATCACATTCTGAATGATGAACGAATTGTTGAACGTGCAATGAGTGTGACTGGGGCATATAATGATTTTATTAATGCAGCACATCATTATGATAGTACTAATGATTGGCAACACGCATTAGAAGGAGTTCCTTATGCACAAGAATCAAGATATGAACTCAAACGCAAACTCTTCAAAGCAGTTGCGAATGTTAATATCCTTGAAGGTATTCGATTTTACGTATCATTTGCTTGCAGTTTTGCTTTTGGTGAACTCAAACTTATGGAAGGAAGTGCAAAAATCATCTCACTGATTGCTAGAGATGAGAATCAGCATCTTGCCATTACTCAGAATATTCTAAAGAAGTGGAGAGAAGGTGATGATCCTGAGATGGCAAAAATCTTCAAAGAAGAAGAGCAGTGGTTGATTAATACGTTTGAAAATTGTGTTAATCAAGAAAAACTTTGGGCAGAATATTTGTTCAAGGATGGTTCGATGATTGGTCTCAATGATAAATTGCTTCAGCAGTATGTGGAATGGATTGCCAATCGTAGAATGAAATCAATTGGACTTAAGACGATCTATGACGTACCCGCAAAGAATAACCCACTCCCCTGGACGGAACATTGGATTTCTTCTAAAGGTCTTCAGATCAGCCCACAGGAAACGCAAGTGCAGTCATATATTGTTGGTGGAATTAAGCACGATGTCACTGGCAATACATTTGCTGGTTTCAGTCTTTAATTGACCTTAAGACTGAACTAATATATTATATCGGGCAGCAACTTGTGTCTTGGCGGATTATAGTTGCGTAAGTCCCACTTTTTTATTATAAATAATAGTAAGTCAACGCCAAGACACAATGAACGAATATTATACTTACGCTTACTTGCGTAAAGATAGGACTCCCTATTATATTGGTAAAGGTAAAGAATATAGAGCATATTTTAAGTGTAAAGGTGAAATACAACCACCTAAAGATAAATCCAGAATAATCTTTCTAAAACAAAACCTAACTGAAGAAGAATCATTTAGGCACGAAATCTATATGATTGCTGTCCTTGGTAGAAAGGATTTGGGAACTGGTATTCTTCGCAACAGAACTAATGGTGGTGAAGGTGCTTCTGGTATTGTTATAAGTGAGGAAACTAGGAGAAAATTGAGTGAAATAAACAAAGGTAAAATCCTTACAGAAGAAACAAAAAGAAAGATGAGTGAATCAAAAAAAGGTAAAAATCATCCTACTTACAATAAAACAATCTCGCAAGAAACCAGACAAAAATTAAGTGAATCTCATAAAGGAGAAAAAAATCATTTTTATGGTAAAAAACATTCTCCAGAGACAAGAGAAAAAATGAAACTTGCTTGGAAGAAAAGAAAAAATGAAGAGAAAGTTTAGATTGTCATTACCCGAAGATGATTGTGTGGTTAAACTCCAAGAGTATTGTAAGTTTTCTCTTACTCTATTAAAAATTCCTGTAGTATCTAAACCATTATGTATTGATGCAAACTGTCATAATAATGTAAATCATTATG
>Ga0208899_1000493_pt1 | contig 29493 bp, 42 predicted proteins | sample VirMetDEL_Nov_24_FD_184518 | JGI IMG/M metagenome (GOLD analysis project Ga0208899, IMG submission 184518) | Aqueous microbial communities from the Delaware River and Bay under freshwater to marine salinity gradient to study organic matter... | ecosystem: Environmental > Aquatic > Marine >... | reverse complement strand
TCACGCATATCATACAGTAAGGGATACCCTGTCAAATTAGGAATGTTACATTCTTGTAACATTATTGTAAATATGTGCGTTCCCGGCTTGACTTGTGATATAATGCTGCCTTACTTAAGGAACACCGATCATAAGGTAATCTTGAATCATTATTAATTCAAACCGCTGTAGGCGGGTTTGAAAGAATCAAAGGGTAAGTTCCATAAGGAATAGTTCCATAAGGAATAAGGTTATAGGGGAGAACAAAGGCTACGCCTTGTTCCTATAGCTCCTTGAGGGAATGATTTTTTTGAGGGGTACTTGTTGATACATGATGACGTTTGCTGTACAACCTGCAGACCCCCTCCCCCCCCCAGCCAGCCCGACCGCCTAGAACCGCTAGAACCGCTAGGCATCCTAGAACCGCTACCGAGGCTAGAACCGCTACCGAGGCTAGAACCGCTACTGGGACTAGAACCGCTAGTCGGACTATTGTGAGTAGGATTTTTATTCTTTCTAGGAGTGATGCATCCAGTAGACATTCTCGATCCAGTAGGCACTCTCGATTCAGTAGGCACTCTATATCCAGTAGGCATTCTAGAAATTATAGGAGGAGTAGAAACTTTATGAGTACTAGCCAATATAGGGGGAGCCTTTGGCTCGGATTCTCCTGTTGAGACCGGATCTCAATAATATACGGATTCCGTCCACAGGGGCTTTTCTCCGGCGACGAGGGAGGGAGTGCCATTTGAAATCCAAAGACCGTACAGGGCATCCTCGTCCAATCTAGAGGTATGCAATTTTATGCAACCAGTACTGATTATCAACGACTTACGTAATAATTGCACGATGTTGCATCCCGATTGTATGTCGAATTCACCCTAGTTATATAGATCACGTGGTTTCATTTTCGGGGATTCCTAGTTTCATTTTTAGGGATTATTTTATTCTCGACATATCCGTCGGCATATGAATGATGGGCATCGTTAGTTTGATCTTTGACAGTCCAACCGCTACCGACTCCGACCTCGGACTTCGCACCTCGCATCTCTGATCCATCAGAAGCCACCAAGACACTTTGGATCACATGTGGGCGACCGGACTCCGACACGGTGATACCTCGGATGGCCTCTCTGGAAGTGGAGGGGTGGGACGGCCAGCAGGCCGACCTCGATGACGTAGCAAGGGGGACACGAATTGGTAAACACAAACAAGCCGTGGCTCTTTGGGGTCACGGCTTTTTGGGTAGACGGACAGTCCGTCATTTTTAATCACCAACCAATCAATACTATGGCAATAAATATAAATGACCACGACCATGACCGCATAATCCATTTGCTCGACAAGCTGGATCATGCCATTCACCGCCTCGATGACCAAGGGTATCCTGTTGACCATCCCAGCTTTTGCGACGCTATTGCACGGCTCGATGGAGCAAGGGCGATCTTTGATATCATCAATGGCAATGTCTGATCCATCAACCAATCAATATATGAAAAATTCAAAATACATCGTCCCTGTCATCGCTTCCGACAACTTTTACGTGGTTCGCTCCACGTATAATCCGTTTGCTCGACATCAAGAAACAGGGGAGTTCAATGGTACGGAGTACAACTCATTCTCCTCCGAGCAGAAGGCTCTGGACTATGCGTCCAGTATGGTAGAGGTCGGCGACGTAACGTCCGTGGAGGTGCGACACATAATCCGCATCGTCCACAAAATATGATAGTCGAAACAGGCGAGAGCCTGTCTTGCAGGTTGGCAACTGCAACTGATGAGACAGCCACCAATCAATACACCAATCAATACTATGCTAATTAAAATACCTACACTATCCGCAAACAATCACCAAAAAATGGTAGAAATGCTCTCCGTGCTATTCGAGGCAGGAGACCCAAGCAATACAATCAAGGGGGTCGCAAGTGCCTGCACGTTTCAAGCTGCTAACCTCAATGATGACGCAATTAAAAAGGGTATGATTGAGGACGAGTACTTGGGTGCTGTGACTGCAATATCCCCGATGGAAATCGGTACGACAATCGACGTACTCATGTCCCTCGCTTACCAAGCCGGACTCAAAGCTGGAAAGGAATCAATCGAATCATGAGGCTACTACTCACAGTCACCGCACTATTCTGGTGCGCCACGGCCAGTGCCTACAACAGCACTGAGATTGTCACAGCAACGCTCATCCTCGAAGCTGGGGGTGAGTACCACGATGGGGCAATGGAGGCCGTACACGAGGTCATACTGACCCGCTCGGCCAAGCGTAGGCTCACACCTATGCAGGTCTGCTTACAGCGGTTGCAATTCTCCTGCTGGAATAGCGGGAGGATCGACCAGCTAATCGCCAAGGCCAAGCGTCACCCAAGATGGGGCGAGGCTTTGTTTATTACACAATCACCAGCCACCAACTATACCGGAGGGGCTGATCACTACCATGCGGATTACTGCAATCCGTACTGGGCAAAATCATTGACCCGCACTACCAAGATTGGTAGGCATATCTTCTATAAGTAATACAATACACCATGAAAACAGTAGAACTATTCCGCATTCGCAACCTCGCTACAGGCGAGATCGTCCGCAACCAACTGTCTCAGGCAGGAGTCGATCAAGACCTTCTGACACTAGAAGCCCTTGGGGTGGACACTTCCTCCGACTTCTCCGTCGAGAGTGAAGGTCATTTTACATATCGTGAAGTGACTACCAAATACAACTCAATGTCACAGGCTGACATCGACAACGGGGGCGACAATGACCCCTACGAATTAACCCACCGAATCTATACGCCAGTCAATGGCATGACACACCATGAAGAAATCAGTACAACAATCCGCTGACCATCTCAGCAAAGCAATCGACGCACTCACCGAGGTGCGGGCGATTTTACACGAGACAATCGACAGCCCTTACTTCAAGGGCGACGTTGCCTCAGTTCAGGACAGATACTACGAGGTCGATGCAATCATCGACGACCTCGATTCCGCTCACCAATACATCACCGACATCAACCTTGACTTCTAATTATTATGCACGACCACACATACTACCTACGCCTCGCTTCACAGCACTACCTGACCGACGAGATTCCAGAGAACTGGGATAGTCTCACGATAGAGGAGCAGGATAAGTTCCTGTCCGACAACGCTTGGCAACCATTCCAAGACATGGAGCCGGAGGAATTGATCGACCATATCGAAGACCTCGCCAATGCCTTTGAGCAAGTCGCCCACAAAGAACGCAGGGCGACACTCGACGAGGTCAAAGACAGGATCAGTCCAACCGGAGAACTCAGTAAAGTCATCAACGCATCTTAATTCCATAAGGAACTTCTATCCCCTTACTGAATCCGACCCGCCCTTGCGGGGGCGGTCGGTTCTTTAAGTGAGACGGGGTTCCTTAAGTAACGAAACCATCAACACCATGTCAAATCAGAAACACATATCAAAACAGAAACCAGAAAACATCGAACCCAAGGTCACTTGCTGGAGGGATATGCCGGAGGCAAAAGAAATCCTTGCATTCCTACAGTTCCTCAACCATCGTGCTACGGATGAACACGTAGTCAACCTGCCCGCAGGCAGCTACGATTTTCTTAACCACATACATCAATGACAACATCAATGAAACCAATTGACGACATACCATTAGTATACAAAGGGCGCAGCACCTTTTTCTCAGCATATGCTCTACTGATCTCCATTCTGGGGGTCGGTCTAATTCTAATCATAGCAACCATAATACACCTATGCAACTAGACATACACACATACCCGCAAGGGCAGCAGCTTTCCGATGGGGAGCTAGTACAACGCCAAGTCATCCAAAACGGGCGGCTTGTTTTCACGGACGCTTACTTCGGCGAACTTTCGGATGGTGACAGGTACATCATCCCAAGTCAGGTAGAGATGCCTCTCGCCAGTGACACCGAGATCCTTGACTTCCTAGTCAAGAACCAGCCGAAGATCGGTTGGACTATCTCGGAGTTCAAGTGGAGAGAGGAGTCCTGTGTTCACGCATTCACCCGTGACGATATGGAAGACATCGGCGAGCGACTGTACGATACTGGGGACACGGCTGACCTTCTCGGAGCGTTCCGAGAGTTGTTCACCGAGATCATTAACAACGAGGAACTCTAATTTGACATCAAGGGTGGGGCTCGCTTGTATGTGGGCTCCACCTTTTTTTATGGCTCACTTCTACAACTGCGAGGTCATCAGTGACCCAACATTTAATCCCGATATTGAAACTCCGGCACAGGCACGGAAGCACCGCAAGGTGTACCCGTCCGTGACTACAGTCCTCGGCATCGTGAAGGATGCTTTCTTGGACAGCATATACAAGCCACGCATGATGGCTCAAATAACTAGGGAGAAGCCGAACCTTCACTGGAAGGACATCGAACGGCTGACCTACGGCACACGGGAGCATCCGATAACAGGAGAGATGATCGAGTCCTCCCAGTTCGGCACGACTGTGCATAAGGTGATCGAGGATCACATAAACTATTTCTGGTTCCAGCAGGGGCAGCACCCCGAGGACACCGCTTGGAACAAGTGGGCTGAACCATTCGTCCAATGGGTAGAGGCCACTGGGGTCAAGCCTATATCCTGCGAAAGGGTCGTCGCTAATAACAGGATCAAGATAGCTGGGAGCGTGGACTTCATTGGTCACGATGCGGAGGGTAAACTATTCCTAGCTGACTATAAGTGCAGGGCGAACACCAAGGGCAAGGCTAAGGTCTACGAAAAGGACTGCCAGCAGTTAGCTATCGAGGCTTGGATGCTACAGATGGAGCATGGGCTCGGCTACCTGCCAGCCTGCCGATCAGTGATCGTTGACTGCGACACCGCCGAACATATGCACCACAACTGGCCGAAGGATGACCTGATCAAGGGCATCAAGGTTGCCAAGAAGTGCGCCGAACTTTACTGGCTGCTGAGGATGTAATGAGACTCAAGTACCATGACTACATAGACGAGGCCGAGGTCGGTGCAATCCGTTTCGACGGCTACGATTCCGCCATTCTGGGATTGGATGCCAACGGATTTCTTGTGTACGATTACGACAAGATGGTACGCATACCTATGGAGCAGGGCATGAGTATGCAGGAAGCAATTGAATGGCTTGACTACAATGTACTTTGTGTAATGGGTGGACAGGGCTTCACTGTACTGTACCGATGAAGAAACAATTCGACCAGTCCCTTTTTGAAAAGCACGATGCCGCCGCCAGAGCGGCTACATCTGCCTTCATTCGGGATCGAGGTTGGGAAGTCCGAGAGAACCCGGACATCTACGCACAGGATCTCATAGCCACCAAGGATGACGACGAGTTACTCATTGAGTGCGAGGTCAAAGTAGTCTGGGATGGCGGTGCTTTCCCCTTTGATACAGTGCAGCTACCTGAGAGGAAGAGGAAGTTCTTCACCTCGAATACAATTTTCTTTGTATGGAATAAGGATCTATCCGATGCCGTTTACTTCTCGGCACGGGACATTCAGGGACTCAAGCCCGTGCTGGTCTCTAACAAGTACATCAGATCCGGCGAGTACTTCTTTCAAGTACCGATGAATGTAACCAAGCTAGTCAGTAATGCACCAGTACAGGATTCAGTACAGGAGAACTGATATGCCGGAGGGTTACATCGGGCGTGCGGTCAAGCACGCTCGGGACGAGAAGGAGGCAATGAAGTACATCGGCAGCAGGCCGGACAAGAAAGGTTTCTTTAGATTAAAACGAGGCGGAGTCGCCGAACTTATATCTATTAACAAACTATGAAAATAACGATAGAACATTACGATGAAGTCGCCACACTTGAAGTCAGCGATAATGAATGCAACATCGAAACCTTTGCCGATCACCTTGAAAGAATCCTGATGGTGATGTGGCTACCGGAACAGGTTGAAAAAATCCTTGGACATCACTATTATGACGAGGGTTATGACAATGGCTACAAGGAGGGCTACAAAGAAGGTATGCATACAGTATCACCATCGACTATTCGCAACAGCAAAGAAGTCATCGACTACCCCAGAGATGCACTAGGAAATATAAAAAGCAATCCGTCCTAATGACGTACTTACCACAGAACAAACTGGCCAAGTGGCGTGAAGCCAACAAGCCGGGTCGATGCCCGATACTGAATGATCGGAAGTCGGACTGGGTAGTTGACCACGACCACAGAACCGGGATGGTTCGTGGTGTCATCTCACGGATGGGCAACAGTCTCCTCGGAAAGATTGAGAACTTCCTGTACCGGAGGTGCGGCCAATCCCCCGAAAATTTCTCCAGTATTCTTAGAAACATCGCTGACTATCTGGATCAGGAAAGTACAGATGTCCTTCACCCCGTGGGTCTTACACAACTTACCAAGCGGTTTGCCTACAACTTGACGGCTGAAGAACAATGCCAAGTATTACGTGACTTAGGGGCTGACCAACGAACCCTTGATTCACTTACCAATTCTAAGCAACGGGAGTCCTGCTTCCGGAAACTAACCAAACAAAAACATGAATAACATATGCAAATCAAATTCACCTGACTGCGTTCTTTCACTTGTATGTGAGATCGAAAAGAAGGTTCCAATCGAAGAGGTTGTACGGGAGTACGTTGGCGATGGAGTGATCCATCTCGAAAGCAGTACAAGGTTCTCAAGTCCATTTGTCGAAAATGACGATGAGTGTTCTCTTTATGTCCACAACGGACGGAACGCTTGGAAGTGTTTCAAGTCCGGCAAGGGCGGGAATGTTATTGATTTTGTAGTGCAAGCCCAGCAACTTAATGAATTTACTGAGGGACGTACTGTAAATTCAGAGGACTACGCTTTTGCAATCGACAGGATTGTAGAAAAATACAGCGACAAACTTAACCACAACTAAACATGAGTCATAACATACGACAAAAATTACAGGGGATACAGTCCTCTTTGAAAGCCCCGAAGGGGCAGATTAACAAATTCGGAGGGTACAATTACCGCTCCTGTGAGGACATCCTTACCGCATTGAAACCTCTGCTCGCTGAGTGGGGTTGCTCGTTGACTATCTCAGATGAGATGGTTGAGTTAGGAGTAGATAGCAGGGTCTACGTCAAGGCTGAGGCAAACCTATTGGATAATGATTCCGATAGTTTTATCTACGCATCAGGCTACGCTCGTGAAGCATCATCCAAGAAGGGTATGGACGAGGCACAGATTACTGGCTCCGCTAGTTCTTACGCTCGTAAGTACGCACTCAATGGTCTCTTCGCTATCGACGATACGAAAGATCCGGATGCTACCAACGACCACGGCAAGAGTGCCAAGACAACATCCAACCAAGGGTTCTAATGTTCGGATCAAAAAATATACTAGCACTTCAATCCCAGATTGATTCACTTCAGTCCGAGTTAAAGGATCTCAAGGACTCAGTCTACAGGTTCGCACTTGACATCGGCAAAGCCCACAGGGAGGAGATGGAGGAACTCGAAGAGTCCATCTCAGTCCTCAAGGATAGCTACGAGATTGTGGATAAATGGGATCACATGACACGGGCTAAGTTCCGTGCCATTGAGAAGCACTTCGGAATCAGCATTGATCGTGTCTTCATAGACGGCGCATACGAAGTCAAAGAGAACAGTGACTAAACAATTCTTACAACCGATAACCAATAATACATATGAAATACAAAGCAAATACAGGACTCCTTGGAATCAATGATCGCAAGGAAAAGGACACTCATCCGGACTACAACGGCAAAGTCTATGTCGATAAGCCGGGGCTCTACTACCTGAAGGGGTGGAAGAAGACAACCAAGAGTGGCAGTCCCCTGCTATCCTTGGCACTGGACTACGCCGATGAGGGCAAGCAAGCGGAGGCACGGGACACCTACGAGGTTCAATCCTACGAACCTCAAGCTGCGTCCGTAGCACCGGCCATGACCACCTCGGATACTGTCCCGTTCTAGAATGAATGAGTTCGACAAGGTCTGGTGGGCTGAGTTCCGTGAGCAGGAGGTTGATTACATAATGAACCTTACTGCGAAAAAGAACTCGGACTACACTGGTGGGGAGACTAACGACAATCCGTTCGCTAACTTCGATTCCAGTACAGAGTTCGGGGTTGACCCACTCACAGGCATCTGCATTCGTATGCAGGATAAATTCCAGAGAGCTAAGGCTTTCTGTTCCGATGGCTCCCTCTCGGTGAACTCCGAGGGGGATAAAGCCAAGGACATTTTTCGGGATCTCATTGGTTACTCATTGATAGCCATAGGGATGCTGGAAAGACAGGGTTAGTTGAAACGTCTTATGGTAGGATGCTTGGCCTCTCGTAACTCGGCGGGGGGTCAAGTATCTCTATCCTATTTATTTAAAACACATGAACGAACACATATCAGAAGCCACCGAAATCACCCTTAACCTTTACGATTCAATTGATTCGTACAAGTTCACTCCAGAAGTGCAGGTGAAATACAAAGCTCTTGGTCAGTGCTTACGTTCAATCATGGAGATACTTCAGGATGAACGAAGAAAACGCACCACCGCATAACTTAGAAGCCGAGACTAGCCTGATCGCATCCTGTCTGGATGCATCCGATTCGTCAGTCTTCGACACCGCATCAACCATCGTCAACGCTGGCGATTTTTATTCAGCACGTGGGAGATTCCTCTGGGAAGCTCTCCACAAGCTGGCCAACACTGGGTTACCCATCGACGAGATCCACCTTTGCGAGGCCCTGAAGGGGTCAAATACGCTGGATGAGATCGGGGGAGTAACAGGTATCATGTCCCTCATGGACTCCGCTACAACGGAGCCACAGGCCCTGCATTACGCTAGGCTGGTAGCCGAGAAGTCTAACCTGAGAAAACTTATCCGGGAGTGCCGGATCGCTCAGGAGAAGGCAACCAGCGAGGGCTATGAGTTCAATGACATTCGGTCCGAACTCGAGACCAATGTCCTCGAGATTAATTCACGTGACTCACTTGGGTACAGCGTCAAGGAGTCCTTGGACTCCATCGTATCGGACATCGAACTAATGCAGTCCGGTGAGTACGTAGCCGATGTAGTCAAAACAAATGTCGGCAGGCTGGACGGATTCCTAGGGAACGGAGGGATCGCCGCCGGGGAAGTGCTTACACTTGCAGCACCCACCTCCTGCGGGAAGTCAGCACTCGCACTGTACATCACAGCGAGAACTATGATCGACCAAGGGACACCCGTTGCTTACTTCTCCTTCGAGATGCCGCAGAAACAACTGATGAAGCGGATGGTTCAGACCATATCAGGAGTGAACATCCGTTCCATTGAGCAGGGTTACGCTACGCCGCAGGACATCACAGCCTTCAGTGAAGCGACTGACCGATTAGCGGGGCTGCCTATCAGTACTGTTCATTCAGTCAAGGGTGCTGATGACCTCGCCAGTCAGTCCAGATACCTAGTCAGGAAGAAGGGCGTTAAGCTCATCGTCATTGACTACCTCCAACTGATCGGGTTTAACTCAAAGTTAAGCAAGGCAGAGGGGATCGCCGGCATCAGCCACAGAATCAAAGAGATAGCACTGGACCTCAACGTCTCAATCGTACTGCTCGCTCAAGTAAATCGTGAAGGAGCCAAGAGGGAGACAGGCCTAAGCCTGTACGACCTCAAGGACTCCGGCGATATTGAGAACGATGCCGACATCGTGATGCTTATGTGGCCTTACAATGGAGATGTTGAATCCAGCAAGGACAAAGATTACCGAGGCCCTTACACTGGACTCTCTTACAGGATAGCAAAGAATCGTGAGGGTGAACGTGACGTAGGGGACTATTTAAAATTCTATCACCAAACAGGAAGGTTTATGTAATGCATATCAATGACGAATTATTTTTCAACGACAGGAGCCAGCAGGGTAAATTTCTGGACTGGGCGCACGAGAGAATCAAAAAAGAAATCGAGGACATCGAGTACATGGAGGAGGAGTACGGCACGGCTGAGTGGACAATCCCAACGGTCGAAAGAAAACCCAGCCAACGGCTGACCGATGAACAGAAGTTAAAAATTATTGAGCAGGTGGACGGGCTGCGTGATGATGGGTACACCTATCGACTGGCTTGTGAGTGCTGCGACGTAGCGCATTCGTCGTACACCAAGTGGAGAAAGAAGTTCGGCTTACCGGAATACAAACAAGGGGGTGCAGGGATTTCGACTTAACCTCGGTTAAGGACGCTGGTTCGACTCCAGCCACCTCCACCAACCTCTAACTTGACAAATTAAACACAAATACCTAGCTTGCATTTATGAATGAAAACCTAGAACGCATACAGACTCAGATCGAAATGATCCGCAATGAGTCCCGTATCCTATCGTACCGCATCGAGCGTATGACCGAGCAAAGAAAGGAACTACAGGACGAAAAGCGTAGACTCAAAGAACTACTGAGTACGTATACTGTATAATATTTCCGAGGCCGGGTGTGTGTTCCCGTTGTGGGCCTCGATTGGTGGTGACCCCATCTCTCTGCGTAGCGGGGGGGTGGGGTTTTTTTATAGCCCCAAGGACTCTATGAACTCGGATACCCCGGGACGTACACCTTCCTTGCGCTTACGTGTGCGCTGACGTTGCTGTTTCTCTATACCGGGACCGTATCTATAGTACCAGAGGTCAGAGAATGGCAGGTAGCTTACAGCCTTAGCGTCCGGTATCGAGGATGGGTCCATCAGTATATTGCCGATGTCAGTCGCCATATTGAATGTCTGGTCTATTCCTACTGGAGTCATGTAGTTCTTGATCGCACCACCAATACCTTCTCGTTGAGCTTCGTACAGTGTGTACTTCGATATACCAGCAACCCGTAGCAGTGAATTCGTTGCGTAGTCACTTGGGTAAACATCACGACCAGCAATGAGGTCCTTCAGGAAGTCAATCGGCATACCGACCAACATAAACAAGAACAGCAGCTTAATGAGATCCTTTGCGGCAGTTGCTCTTTGCGACAACGGAAGACTGGAATTAAACATAACGCTAATGTATCTGCGTGTAATGAGATTCATCTGCTTAACCACAAATGACTTCATCGTGTACAGCATCCGAGTATTTGGATTTGAGCTAACCGATAACGGCATCTCGAAGCGATTGAGTGGTTGAGTCTCCAGTAGCTTACGGACTAGTAACTCACGTACAAATGGTGAGTCCGGCTTGTTTAGCTTTAGATCATTGATTACGTTGTCAACGTCCGGCCCGACCATGAACTCAACCTCCTTGCGGAACTTCTGGTGCTGCTTACTGTTCGGTGCGAGCTTGGCTAACTTCTGGAACCTGCGATAGTTCGCAGTCAAGTTAGTCTCCTTCATCAACTGGTCCATACGTCGGAACCCTGTGAGTGTAAGCCCCCTGCGTACTAGATCATTAAAGAACTTCCTCTTACCGGACTCCCCTGCTGGGTACTCAGCAGATAGTCGGTCAGGGTCAAGGCCGAGATCACGCATCTTTATGCCCTTCCTGCCAACCAAGGCCCCGATTGATGGCAGTATTCCATTGTCCAGCATAGTGAACGCCATATCGTACATCTGTGACAGCGTGGAAGTTGGCTCAACAAGAAGAGTTCCGTAACTAAATGTACGTCCTAGTTCAAAGATGTTAGCCTCGGATGCACCCTGTGGATTGAAGAACTGCACGAGTCCGTACTCAAGGTTCTGCATCTGTTCCTTGTTGATCTTGCCCTCAGCAATCAAGCGACCGACTAACTGATTCAAGGAACCAGTCGGGTCATTTAAATTCAATGCCTTTACAGTTTCACCATCAATTACAACTGGCTTTTTCTTGGTGCTGATTGCATTACCAAGTAGCTTCTGAGTCTCAATCGCAACTATGATGTTATTCAGGTAAGCACTCAACGCAACCTCTGGCTCGTAGTAGAATGGTTGAGCCTCCTTGGAGATCATGTTTGTCCGACGCTCCTTCAAGTTAGCCGGAATCCGAGATGGTTGTACGAACTTTTTCTGGTTCAGGTAATTGTCGAACTCAGTCGGATAGTCCGATGGTATGAGTAACTTCTCTCCGCTTTCAGTTCGTCTCTGATTCTCTTGCTCTATGTAGTCCAAGAAGTCCTCGTTAACATCCTTGCCGTATAGATTCATTAGGCCAACGAAGTCCTTGATCTTACGTGGGAAGTACTCCTGTAAGTAGTTCACATCCAGCCCAGCATCAGTAGCCTCGCTGTAGACTTGATCAAGCAGTGGACGGACTTGTAGTTTATACTTGTTGTACAGATCGTACTTCAATAGGAGTTCGTCACGTTGACGAATGTTATCCTGATGCTCACCCTCGGTGATTGATTCAGGGTCCGGAGAGTACGAAAGAAGTCTAGCAAGTTTATCCCCGTCCCCTTTGTTACGGATTCCAGCGACCCCCTTCTGGAAGTCCTGCACCATAGCAGCAGCACGGAACTGCGCTGCCTCCATACCAGTCATATACCTACTGATGAGTGCAGCAATCTCAGGATGAACGCTTGCAAAGAAGTCACTCGCTGGCTGTAGGAATTTACGTAAAGCACGTTTCCTCCTAGCCTTCTTTTCTTTCTTGGTTCTTTCTTCAAACGTACCGATAAATGGGTCCGATATGTTTTCGGATGAAAGACCATCAAGGCCGGATGCCATTGCCAAGGCATCGGACACAATCTTCTGGTTAGCGGGACGAGCCTCCGGATTGAATGAGCGGAGCAACTTGATAGTATCAGCAATGACGAATGCAGCCTCACGGTTCTGCTCTAGATCCTTGCCGAATACTCGTGCCGCATAGTTCTGTACTGATTTGATTAGTGCCTGTACCTTCGAGAATGCAGGTCCAGTAGTCATCGTCTCCTCAGTCGTACGGCCATCGAGTGCGCTCTGCACGAGGAACCTTGTGTACTCCGCACCATTACCGAGATCATCCAGTTCCGAACCGTAGACCTCCTGCATCATTGACCTCTGCTCAGGAGTCATTGACTTGCCTACTGAGTTAAAGAAGTCCTCGAATGCCTTGCGTGGTGTCTTACCCTTGGCACGATCCATCAGGACCTTGTGCATACTTGCGTGGATAATTTCCTCACGCATAGCTGCCTTGGCTCCCTCTGGACCACGACGAGCGAGTAGCTCGGGGTTGTACTCAATGGTTCTAGTCTCGTAGTTGTACTGAGCGTCACGGGATATATCGTTCCGTGCCTGTACCTTTGCACCAATCTTCTCGGCCAGTGTCTCTGCACTGGTAACTGCGTCACCTAGCTGTGCGTTCTGTCCGGGAGTTGGTTGCTGTGCAGCACCTACACTTGCTTTACGTTCGGCTTCTTGAGTAGGGTCAAGTTTCTGGATCTTTCTGACACCGTGTATTCCGTATGGAGAAATAACCTGAGCTGCTTTAGCTGGCTCAAGGGTAATCGGTTTCTCCTTCCTGACTGATTCCGGCATCAAGAGATAAGCATCAACATTCTTATCCGGCACACCTTCGACATCGCCATACACGGTATTGCTGTATGTAGAATGATCGTTCTGCCCATCAACAGCGTAGCTTGGTTTTAGAACCAACAACACATCATTGATTTTAAATTCATTTGCTCGGAAGAAACCATCAATCAAATCACTAGGATCAATGTTAAAGAATCCAACGCTTTCTAGATATTCCTTGAGTGGTGTTTTCTTTTTAGCTCCTTGAGCTATAAGACCATCTACGAATTTCTTTCGATCAGGTGATTCCAATATAGCATCAAAGCTATCGTAATCCTCAAGGACTTGACGTATGTCTTTTGTAGGTTTCAGTCCAAGCATCTTCTCCTTTACTTCGGAGAATGACTTGTCACCAAAAGCGTTTCGTAAAAACGCACGAACTACATTTACATTAAAGAGGTGCATGGACTTCGGCGCACCTGATACAATAAATATATATCCAGTCTGCTCGTTTCCGTCCTTGTCGATGTACTTCAGCAATGCAATCTTTTTATTGATCTCCTTTGCACTCTTCCCTGTAGCCCATATTTTCTTATCTGCTCTGTTGGCGGGCTTTAACGCAAAACTAGGACCAGCGTCCATCTGTATTGTCTCGCCAGTATTAGGGAGTGTGAAGTCACCACGACCAAGCTGATCCGCATACCAGAACCAAACGGGAATATCGTTTTCGACAATGTCTTCAACGAGGGCTTCAATGTCGATTATGTCGGCTGGTGTTACATCTGATAATGGTTGAGGACGGGTCGTCTTGATCTGAGGCGCACCGACAACAGCTTCCACAGCATTCTTACTCAGGGTGGTGATTTTCCCATCGGATGCCTCTTCCCCTGTCTTTGAATCAACAGGTTCATCCTCGGTAGCAGCACCTACAGTCGGAGGATCCTCGAAGTCCTCCTGAGTAAGTATAACTGGCTGCTCAGTCGGAGGATCCTCGAAGTCCTCCTGAGTAAGTATAACTGGCTGCTTAGTCGGAGTAGGCGCAGGTGCAGGAGCAGGTGACGGAAGTTCCGTAGTCATATCAAGGGACAGTGGCCGTCCCGCTCTATTCTGTTCCCGTAACTTCTGATTAGCCTTCTTCCGGAGATCGTCCAGTTGACTGTCAGTCAAGTTGTACTGCTTCTTCAATCTAGCTCTTACGCTCTTGAATACTTTTGACTTCGGGCTGATACGAACAGCACGACTAAAATCATTTGCGTATTCAACTACAGCACCGCCAATATATTTAGGGTCAGGCTTACCTTCGCTCTTTGTGAACTCGAACTCAGTGACTGGTTCTGCTGTAGGTGTAGGTGTAGGTTCAGGTGTAGGTTCAGGAGTAGGTGCAGGTGCTTCCTTTTCGGGAACTTGATTAACAAATTCATCATCCGTCATCTGATTCAATGAGCCATCTACTCTGCCTTGCTTCTCTTTGATTGCTCTTTCTCTAGCTCGTTTTGCTCTTTCAAGCTGCAGTGGAAGTTCAACCTCCAACTCTTTTATCGTTTTTTCCCGAGCATTAGGAAGCCAAGAGTCGTCTGCATCTGTTTCTTCGATTACCTTTCTCAGCCGCCTTATTTTTTCTTCAGTGTCCTCAATAGCTGTGCCATTAATTATTTTATCTAATTCCTTGTCGGACTTATTACCGTGGAATCTTATTTTATCTTCTGGCTCCGGCGTAACCTCTGGCTCTGGCGCAACCTCCGGTTCTGGAGTAGGCGCAGCATCCATCGGGGTAGGTGCGCTAGTAACCGTGAGGGTCTGATTCAGTACAGCATTGTCCTTGGACAGTAACTCATTGGCCTGTGCCTGTGCGTCCTCCATGCTGTCAGCGTAAATGATCTCATTAACCTCGGATGTTCCACCGTCCTTGGTTGTGCGCTCATAGCGCACAGCAAACGGTTTCTTCCCCGCCACTGAACCTTCGTCTTGTGGAGGTGTCTCCTTTGGTTGTCCGAGTGGCTGACCACCAACGATGTTACTTCCGGTTCTGATAGCAGCAGTAGTACCACCACCAACAACAGCCCCTACAGTGAACTCGTTGAATCTTTGACCGAGTACTTCCATCGAGATCAGTTCACGATCATCGTCATACGTGGCGTTAGCCAAAGCATCGAGGACCTGTCCCTGAGCCGCCTCAGTCATGCCCTCAAACAATGCACCCTCAGCAGCCTCACGCTTCAAGGACTTAGCAATCTGCTTGATCTCACCGGAAGGTAACTCACCCTTCCCGGCCACAAAGTTACGAACCTTCTTGCGCAGTGGTGCGGGTACAACTTTAGATAGAGCGAAGTACTCCAAAGCACCACCGATAGCCATATAGGATAATGACGATGCTGCCGTCTGCTTCTTTTCCTCCTCCGAAAAATCACGATACTTTTTACGCAGTGTATTCTCAGCGTCACGCACTGCCTCTGTCTGCATCTGGCCTGCGCTAAAACCGCCACCAGCAGCTAAAGCACCAGCAACAGCACCAACGGGTCCACCGACTAATCCACCAGCAACAGTACCCGTTAATGTCGCAGCAATCTGTACCGGCATCTGGCCGAACCCCTGTGCAATCTGTCCACCGAGTGAACTAGCGAAGTCCTGATCCAGTCCTATGGCTTCATCGACCCCCTCGGAGATTCCACGTAAGTACTCGGCGTTATCCAGCAGGGAATCAACAAAAGCGTTCTCCGCACCCATGCTACTCAGGGCCTGTGCCCCAGCGGATTGAATACCAGCACCAGCGTCAATGATAGCCTTAACGCCTCCAGAGCCGAGGCCCTTCATTACGTCAACAACGAAACTATCGTCCTCGTTGAGTGCGTCGATGTATTTGCTTTGGGCTAGGTTTCGTAACTCGGAACCACTGAGTCCCTCAGCGTGTTCAAAACTAATTACCTTGCCCGTCGATGGATCACGAAATCGGGAAGTCGCCATAGTTCTACTCAGTTCCTAAAAATTCAAGTGCATCATATCCGAAGGCTAACTCGTCCATGCCCTCTACTTCCATTAGTCTGCTAAATCTGGGATCAGTCTCCTGTAGTACTTTACCGCCAAAGCCCTTCTCCTTGATCTGCCCTGATCCTGTTACCTTGAATCCTTGTAGATCGAGTAGCTCATCTGCCTTCAGTACGGTGCTTGGTTTAACCTTATCGTCATCATCAATCATTGACTCAACCAGAGCCAAGTTCAACTTAGTAGTCAAACCAAGTGACTCCTCAGTCCCGAATGCCTTCACGATTGGCTTAACGATATCCTCAGTAACTTCAGTTCCCTCCGGAATACCGAACACCATTCGGGCGTATGGGTTGTCTTGAAGGACGTTTGTAACAGAAGAGGTGGCTAGTTTTAGTTTCTCGTTTTCTTTTTTCTTCTTAGCCCCCTCTACTATAGCACCACCGACCATAGCACCGAGGTTGGCCAGTGCCTGACCCTCGATGCCAGCGGCTTGAGTAAAGCCTGAGTAATCAATCCTGCCCAGTTCTGGGCGTACCTGTGATCCTGCTTGAAGTGCCATAATTCTATCCGAGTAAAGATAATCCTCCGGTTGCTAGGCCGCCACCAATAGCACCTAGTCCACCCATTAATCCAGAGGAACGCTGCGCCTGAGCTTGAGCGACAGCACCTGAGTACTGAGCCATGTTCTGTTGCTGTTGAAGTGCAAGGTTAATGCCTACGTTCGGGTCAAAGAGTTGTGGCCCCATTTGGCCAGCAGCCCCCTGCTGGGCCTGCCCAAGTAACTGACCACCGAGATTAATTGCTGACGAGGGACGACCTAGTATTGTTGACCCAATGTCACCGGCTAATGCTCGCTGCTGTTGGAATGCACTCTGCCCGGCCTGACGGGCCTCCTGACGAAGCCCGGACTTGAACTGTTCACGACCAAGTATTTCGGATGCGATAGCAGCCTGTCCCATCCCCCTGCCTCTGGACACAGATCCGGCCCTAGCAGCCTGCTCAGCGAGTCTTCGACGCTCAGGGGATAGTGGACCCCCGGCCTCAGCAAAAAGCCCTTCAGCCTGCTCCTGTGCCAATTCAGCGAGCCGTGTGCTATACGGATCAGCAGCACGCTGTGCTTCCACCACTTGTGGTGCGAACTCCTCGATAGCGGACACATCGGCAGCACGTTGCTTCTGGAGTTCTGCACGTTGCAATTCGCCTGCCTGCTCTGCCTGACGGGCCAATAGATCAACAAGCCCGGCCTGACCATCCGCACCGAATGCCATAGTCTCAATGTCAGCCAGTTCGAGTGCAGTGTACTGAGGACGGAACTCACGTTCCGATGCTATTAGACGCTCCTGAAGTCGTGGGTCAGTGATTCCCTGAGCGTCACTGAAACTACTGCCGAACAAGTATTCACCAGTTGCCTTTCCGGGATCTACCGGTTGCGGTGCTGGTGGTGCTTTTCCTTTTCCTCCTCCCATAATGTATCCTTAGTTCAGTTCTAAAATTTTTTTAAAAAGTTTTTGGTCGTACTCGACACGAGTAGGCACTCCGTTGCGATGCCGGATTCCCAGCAGGTGATCAGTACTCAGTGCCTTTGATTGTTGTAAAAATAAATAAGTAAGTTGTTTGAACGCTTGGGTGCTTTCAGCAAATAAAAATGCTAGGAAGATTGAATTATAATCCTCCCTGTCGGGTTCCCATTGGAGAACAAAGTTCCAGTCATCATTGTAGTCACAATTATACCACATGAAGACACCTGTAATACTATTCTCCTCATCATAAGTAGCGACCATAGTGCCCTTGGCCTTGTGATAAGCTACCATTGTCCGGACTACGTCCCGGTCCCAGCCGTCGAAGACCTTCCCGTTCTCGTGCAGTATGCAGAAGTCAACTATCTTTTCGATCCCATCTACAGCCTCACGCTGGTTGCCGCTTCGCAGGGCAATCAGGACGGACTGAAGCAATGGGTTACTCTCCTGCATATTAACTCATTCGGGTTAATTTTATTATTCCGTAACTGTATTTAAACTCGTCCCCGCTGCTTGATCTTTGGGCACGGAACTTAACAACGTCACTAGCAGAAGCGGTTATTAAATTAGCACCCTGAAAAAATTGTCGTTCATTGTCGCCCCCTACATTCGCTTCGTTAGTAAACACAGCAATAGGTATTTCCGTTGATCCAACAAAAGCGGTAACGATAGGAATAAAACTAGCATTATCATCGCCAGCCATCATAGTGAACTCAAATAAGTATGTACCAGCCTCTGTGATTGAAGCGGTAGAAGTACTTAGGGACAGATGCGCACCGGATACACTTGCTGTTGGAACATCCTGAGTTGAACCACTATAACTAAACTCGCCAGAACCAGTCGATGCAATAGAGATTCCTCCATTGTTTTGTACGAACTCGGTGGTGGCAATTCTTGTTGAGTCATTTGCGAATGATTGTGTTGTGGTAGTAGGATTCCCCCCTAATCCAACATCGTCAGCAATCATTGCAGTCTCAACTGCATCGTTAGCAATCGTAACTACTCCGGCATTAGAAATTGTTACATCCCCGGACACTTCTTTGTTATGGTAATCCGACCCATCGGCTATCAAAATGTGTCCATCCGTAGCCGCAAGAGAATCATCCACGAATGAAACCTTTGCTGGCGTAGCAGAATCATCAGCCAATCGTGCCGTACTAATCCCCCCGTCCTTTACGATAATCTTCTGCGGGCTTGACCCGTCGAGTGCTGTGCTTACATCATCGACCGCCCCGGATGCGAAGGTAGCACTATCTACGAGCGCATCGAGCTTAGCCGCCGTGACCTGATCGCCAGTTGAGAAGTCAGTTCCTTTTGATAGAATTGCCATTAGATTGCTTTCTTAGTTGACCGGAAGGCATCGGACGCTGATGACTCAATAGCACGAATCCTCGGTCTTCCACTTGTATTATTGATTGTGTACTGCACACCGTATCCACGGAGTCCACCTATTCTACCACGAATAGAAACATCTTCGTTCACAGCTAAGTCCCCGCCATTGAATGAATTAAGAGAACCCAGTGCCTCAGTGGAGTCAGGGTTCTCTACCTCCGCTGATATATCGAAGTCAGAAGTATTTGTATCGCTGGATTCAACATGGATCTCGAACTCCTTGAACCGCTTACGCTCAAGAGTGCCGTAAGTAAATTGTCTTGTAGTCAGAGAAGCCGGGACCAAAAGGTTTTGCTGCGCACCACCGATCTGAGTAATAACCCGGTCCGTTCCGTCAGCCCTAGCATCAATCCTATGCAGACCTCCTATGTCATTAACTGAGTACACGCCACGAGTGCTTCCCTCCCCGGCTACAATAAGGTTCGCTGTGTGAAAGTTTGGATCATTGACTGAGTCAATACTCTCCCACTGGTTATTTAAAAAATTAAATATCAGTACAGCGTTATTCTGGGTAGCATCATCAAGAGGGACGGCTATAAAATATCTGTTATCAAAATAAGCGGAGACCGCTTTCTCGGCGTGTACCTTGTTGATTCGTTTTATAGTTTCGTTGATCGGCTCAGATAAGGGAGTCTGTGTACCACGGAGGTTGTACTCATCCAAGAACTCCGTTCCGTAAACACCGTTGTCAGAAAGGAACAGAACACGATTACCAACCTGCTGAATGCTATTCCGTGCTAAGCAACCAACCTCATCAGTCAGTAGCCGGATGCTTGAATTATTAAGATCAATTGTATTACTGACTAGGTGAATACTGTTTCGGTTAAACACCATCAGGGTATCGTCAGTAAAGGAATGCAGACCAACAACGAAGTCAGCCGTACCCGCATTGAACCTGTAGCTACCAAATATCTGGTCATACGTATCCGAATCCAATAAGTCCGAAGCAATAATTTCATCAAGAATACCACGTGAGGTAAAGCTATCAGCACCGGAATCCACGCTGTTTTTAAATGGCATTACTAACCTACGCTGATGATATACAGCGAACGGAGGTGCTGGCATATGGCTGAATCCTAGACCTACGGACACTCGTTTTTGGACAGTTCCATTTTTGTTGGTAGCGTCAGCTTTATCTGTAGAAAAAGTAAAGGTAGTTGTGCTGGGTATTGTTTGGACAGTTATGGTATCGCCTACTGAATAAGTAGAGGAACCCGCATCAGTAAAAGTTAAAGTGTCCCCAACTAGCAGAGTAGCAACTGCTGCTGTACTTGCAGTAGCTGTAGCTATACCACTAGCATAATCAATATCAGTAAGAGACAGGGGCACTGGCTGTGTATATGTACCGCTTGCTACCGGTGTAAACTCATTGCTAAAGTTTCCGTCCCACTCAAGGGCTGTCTCCCCGTCCCGGAAGATAAACACCTTGTTAAATGCCTGTATCATATCAACGGGCTGACTGATAGATACTCCTGCCGGGTAATCAAGTTGAGTGGTCGCCTGAGTACTTAGATTAACCGCAAAAGCTTTGTTGTTAGCAGCAACAACAATGTACTGACTCCCGGCTGCCGCTGGGTCAGAAAACCCAGTACTCCCGTATATGGCATTAACTGCTGAGTCATTCAGTATATTAAACTTTACCGTAGCAGTGCCTCCGGCAGTTCCGCTGTAAGTCTGGTCCTGAATTGTTATCTGACTAGCTGAGTTCCTAATGGCTACACGATTCCCGTTCGGGTCCGGGCTAATGCCCGTGACTCCGCTAAGGTTTACCTGAGTCCCTGTTACAAAATTCGTAGCGGTAACATTCGTAATAACAAGTGCCCCGGCAGTCTGGGTAACCGTAACGCTCGAATCATCGGCTATTAATGTAAACGGTAGAGCAATGACTGCTTCCGCTGTAGCCAGCGGAGCAAGGACTAGATCGGTCCCCTTGCGTACCTGTGCCTCGCCATTACGGTCCAGACGAATGTTCTGGGCATCAGCAAGGAACCCGGTCTGAAGCTGGTCAGGACGGAGGCGGTTATTGAAGCCGACGAAACCGACATCCCCGTCCTTGAGGATTCGGTCATCGAGTCCACCGTATGTCGTATAAGTTGGCATTAGCGTTTACCGAGTCTGGACCGACGCTTCAGGGTCTTATCCTGACGGCGTGTTGCCTTACGTCGATCACCACGCTCACGATTCTTCTGGGAGGGAGTCTTCTTAGTTGCAGTCTTCTTAGGTGCAGTCTTCTTAGTTGCAGTCTTCTTTGGCTTGTCTAGATTTGCGATCATCTTCTTGTCAGCTTCTGATGCTGGTCGTGATGTATCAATAACCTGAACACGTGGAGCGGGTGCTTTCTTCGGGGCATCCATGACTTCATTTATTTTTTTACGTTGAGCGTCTGCTTGACGCTGACCCTCAAGAAGTCGTGCGCCTCGTTCACGTTCCTTTTGAAATACATCCTTGAGTACGTCTCCAAGGCTTTTGACTTTTCTATTTCTTTTTGGCATTGTATTAATATTTAATTGTTAGCACTTCCAACGCTTCAGGGCTAGTGCCTTGCGTGTTGGCCTTCCTTTGGAATCCTTCATTGGTCCTTTGACACCGGACATTCTGGCGCAAAAAGATTTCTTACGTGCCTTCTGCTTCCCGGTTGGATTTGATTCAGTAACAGGAGCCTTCAGGTTAGCTCCGGTCTTTCTTTTGAAATACGCACGGCCTGCTGCCGTGAGTCCACCCTTCTTGCTCTTGTGTTCTTTTCTCATTTCTTTTTTCGTACCCTTGCTTTTGGTGTATTTGCTACGACCGTCTTTCCCTTGGCTCCTGCTGCTTTCTTCTTTCTTGCTGTCGTAGCTCTTTCAGCTTTTGTAAGGCTGAGTGCCTTACGTTTCGGTAAGCATCTGTCCGGATTTTTCTTATCCTTAGAAGTTCCACAAGGGCCTTTGATAGATCCATCAGTGCCAATCCTTACCCAGTTCTCCTTGAGCCATTGTTTAAGTTGAGCCACTAGCGTCCCTTTCGTTTACCGCCCTTTGATTTCTTAGCGTAGTTCGGGTCCTTGCAGTACTTAGAAGCAGCAAGGTTTGCGTAAGCACTAGGGTACGTATCGAACGTACGTCTCGCCCAAGCCTTACCCTCCGGGCAGATCTTACCCCCGCTTTTTGCTCGTTTTTTTGCTGGCATCCAGAATCTTCCTCAGGGCTTTGGCTTGCCCGGCGTGAGCCTTGGAAGCCTGTTCTAATTTCTTAGCTACGTTTAGAATTTTTCTTTGCATTCTTTTTGGATTGACGCAGGACCTTGAGGTCAGCGGATGTTATTTTTTTACGGGGAGCGGCGACAGCAGCTAGACGCTTCTGTGCTGGACTGTACTTAGAGAAGGGCATTACTTCTTCTTCTTTTTACCCATTGGGCAAGATTTTGTTTTACCCATTTTTTTCTTAGGTGGACGACCGACTTTACTTCCGTATGTTCCTTTTCCCATTGGCATAATATTATTTTCCTTTTTTGTTATGAAAGTCAAAGAGTACCTTGACCTTTTCTGTTAATGTTTCGATGTTGTAATGCATCTTGGCTAGTACAATGACTAGACCAATGAGGCCCACGAAGATGGGCCAGAGAGCGGATATAATTGATAGGACTTCATTCATTTGACCTGTGAGCTACCGAAGTAGAATCCGACAATGGCCAGAGCGGTCTGCCGTACTTCTGGTAGTATAACATATCCCGTGACTGTTTCCCACTTCGCTCCCTTGAATAGACCGAAGAGAAAACTAGTGTCCTTCTGAATAGTTACGCCGAAGTCCGTAAAAGCCAGAACGAATGGTGCAGCGATTACTGCGAACATAGTGCTGACTACGATGAACCGACGAATCCAAGCACCACCTGCACCACCACGCTTGTCGGCAGCGTCAGCGGATGCGTCAGCTACCTCCTGCTTTCGGATGGTCTGCTCGAACAGTCTAGCTTGGTTCTGGGCTTGTTGAGCCATAAACTTCATAATGAAGCCAGAGACTCCACCACCGAGCATTGCTATAAGTTCTGGGGTCATAGTTTTTTAATAATCTTGTAAATAGAGAGAACCATATACGTCAACGTAGCTATACCCACGAACAGGCTGATGACAGCATTGACCTGCTGTAACCCGACGGTAGCCAAAAAGCCACCAGTACCTAGAGTAGTTCGTGAGATTACGTCCTGCATTATTCTTCCTCAGTTGGCCAGTTCACGTTGGAGTAAGGAACAAGGGCTGCTTCTTCGGCATCCGTTAGTTCGTACTTGTAGTCCACACGCAACGCCCACTTGTCGTCAGCGGTCACCTGTGGTGCTGTAGCCCACTTGGTTCCTTGTCCTACAGTCCAGTAGGCGTAGCCGATACGTTTCCCGTTTTCGTCAGCACGAGCGATCGCTTCTGCTTCTGTGTCGTAGATAAGATATTGTTTCTCTTCCATATTAAGATAAAGTTATGCCGTATTCGTTGGCGATGTTGGTTTCGATAGCTGTTCGGTTAGCGGTCTGGTCGGAGGCGTAAAGAATGAACTCTCGTGTAAATCCTGCGGCAGCATTTCCACCAGTCTTGCTAATGAAAAAGGTAGCAGTACCATCGGTATCAATAGCGTCAGTTCCGCTGCCTTGGGTTATTGACCCATCAAGAGAAACGTCAAAGTCCTTAGTTTGCGTACCATCGAAAATCGAGGAATAAACGTGATTGTTTCCATCCGACAAGTCCCCACCTTGAAGCCCAAAACCTGATACTTCAACTCTAGCTGCTCCACCGCTTGCACTTGAGCGATAGCGTAAACCCCGAAAGTCAGCACCCCCGGGTGTTCCAGCAATAACAAATCCGTCAACCCCTGCGGTAGTTCTTGCAACCGCAAATGCTGACTTGTTATTTGACCCATCAATACCCAAAGTACTAACAGTTGCTATACTTAAAGTATGATTAGAACCATCAAAGGACAACTCACCCAGATAATTCCCATTCTCCACAATCTTCGGCTCGTTCGCATCAGCAGCAGCTACAGCATTTCTGCTATTACCTGACTGGTCGTACCAAGTATTTACGAAGCCGTTTTGTGCAGCCGTATAGATGGTGTAGTGATTGTTGATGTTGGACTCAATCTTGAACCGGTTGTTGGTCTGGTCGGAGTCAAAGAGAATAATTTCACTAATGTCCCCATTGAAAAATTTGTCATCATCGCCTCTTGCACCTATTCGATTATTTGGACCAGAAGTTCTTGCTTCTACTGTATCAGTTTCTTCCGTTGAATCAACAAACATTTTGGCTGCTGAACTACTAGCTATATAACTCAGTAATGATTGACTAGTGCTGGTAAATGTATTGTCACCTACACTGACTACGTTTGAACCCCCAACCCTTAGCCTTGAGCCTAATTCCGTCCTAGTAGCAAGGTCACCCAATCCGATGCTAACAGCATTACTGGCATCAACAGCTAGATGAAATAAAACTGAATCCTGAGTATTGGTGTTACTCCTGAAGGCAGAAAATATAGATGTATTTTCAATTCTCGCCTTAGCGGAAAGTTCAAGTCGGTGAGATGTTCCGTTAAACTTTAGGGCTGGCTTTCCACCATCAGTATGCAAGCTACCGCTTTCAACAATCAATGGTTGGTTGGCAGCCGTTGTCTGTGTTGCATTTTTAGAATTACCTGATTGGTCGTACCAAGTAGTAACAAAGCCATCATTGAGTGCGTTAGTAGATGGCGAACCATTAACAGTAGAACCCGCTGGGACATTAGCAATCGTACCATCCCAAGTCGTTGATGCAACGGAGAGGGATGTTATAACACCTTGAAAATTATCACCAACGTACGGGTCCCCAATATTGTTATTACCCGTAGTTAAGACAACTGACGACCCCGTTTGACTGGCAGCACCACCACCATTTAAACTGATTTCAAAGGTCTGACCCGTACGAGTAAGCACAATAGTGTTTATTGATTTCGCTATTATTGCAGATGTTGTAGTAGCTGTACCACCTAGATTTTCGCAGAAAAACTTAACTGTACCATCAGTATTTATCTGTATATTATGTCTTCCCGACCCACTAGCAGCACTACCAAAAATGCCCATTGCAGAAGAAGGATTTGATTCAATAAATGCTACAATTGTTAAAGTAAAATCGTCAGTAGCAGGGAGAAGGGCGGGAGTAGTAATGTCGTCATCCGTTCCATCAAAATTCATAAACTGAGTTCCGTCAGCATTAACAAAATCCACCAATGCACCTGAAGAAATCTCTGATGCAGTAAACCCTTTTTCTGTGTTATCGGATTCCCTGCGAACTTTTACGACATCGCCTGTGTAGGTGCTTCGTACCTTACGGAGACTGTATGCAGCCTCCGCTGTTGGGTAAGTTGTTGTTGCTCCATAAATGGGAGTAAAACTAAGATACACAGCAATGTCACTCCAGTTCGTCTGTAAACCTGAAACACCTGATGCTACCGATGCAGAACCCCAGTTCGTTACTTGGAAAGGGTACTTGGTGGTGCTGGATATTGTGATGTTTCCAAAATTGGTTCCATCATTAAAATTTAAATCCCATTTATTTAGACTAGTATCGAACGTAAAATTAACACCAAGGGCTGAGCCATTTGACCAAGTTAGGCCGTCTGGACTCGGAGTAAACGTACCATCGAAGTCGTCAAGACTTGCTCCACCAGCTAGACTAATTCCGTAACTCGCCAGCCCATACGCTAATCCAGACTGAGTAAAAGAAGTAATACCAAGGTCAGCAGGAAGATCCGTCTCCTGCTTGCCGTTTGTCCAATCAGCGGCTTCGGTTCCTAGTGCAGCAGTAGTAAAGTCCCGCTCCTCGTTGTCCCCGTCCCTACGGATACGGACTGCCCTTGGCTCATCGCCAGTTAGACTACGTAGTGAATACGCAGCAGAAGCCCCGGAAGCAATGTTCAAGAGGCTTTGCCCAACCCTGTTCAGGCGGGGCTGACGACCGAGTGCCTGATCCAGACTAGTGTGCATACTAAACTTTGTGTAGTGCTACGCAACCACTGCTTATTTGCACAGTGGTAAAGTTGCCATAGATAATTGTTCCAGCACCAAATGTGCCTACTGTCAAAAGATCAGCAGTGCCATCAACATTTGTTGCGGTCAATGTTCCACTAAGCGTTGAATCCGAGAGGAATTGTATAGCCCCAAATCTGCCACTAGCAGAAACTGCGCCTCTTAATATTTTTGAACCTGCAGAGCTGAACTCCAGTGCGTTATTTCTTGAACTTGCCATAATGTTATTATATCACAGGGGTTATCGGGATTGCCGATTTACGTAAGTTGAGAATCGTTTGTTGAGAGTGTTGTTGTTAGAGCGAAGGTCGATCTTCTCTAGCTCAAGTGCTAGGTAGTTCCCAGCGGTCTGCTCCTCGACTAGTGCCTTGTCAGTCTGCCCATCCATACGGAGGAAGTCAGCGTACGCAGCGTGAGCAATGTAATGAAAGAACTCAGAAGGAACCTGTTCGGTTGAATCCGCATAACTGCTGGATGTCGTAAACGGGGAGAACTGTTGCTTGTAAGTAACGAATGCTTTATTATCCGTGGAGTTAGTAATATTTAAAATATTAGCTCCATTTACATCAACGAAGAACTCGTACTCAATGGCTGAGTTATTTAGGAATGCCTTCTTGCGGTGAATGCGATTGAACTCACCGATAGTGTCCTTACCTAATTGTACATAAGGAACCAAGACAACGTCTTCAACTTGAGGAAACCCTGTTGCAACGACTGAGTTTACAACGGACCAAATATTTATGCCAACTGGCGTGTCCGAATCAACTCCATCATTTTGAGTAAAATAATCTGTTCCGTTGCCAGTGACGGTTATTGTTTTGTCTGCATTTATAGTTGCTGTACCACCTCCAGAAGCGATAACCCAGACATCTGTGGCTGCATCCCTTTTGTATATTAAAGGACCAGTAATTGTTGAAGAAGTAACGCTAGTGTCAGCCTGATAATAAACATTGCTACCTAAAACAGCATCCCCGGAAGAACTGGATTGACCAGCAAGTATATAATTTCCATTAACGGATGTATCTCCTGCTGTTACTCCACTAAGAACAAGGGATGAAATATTTCGCTCCTCGGAGGTGACTATATATCTCGGCCATATTGGACTAGTATTGAACGCCTCGGAATAACGACGATTGATTAGATTCGCAATGTCATCTAGCTCGGATGTAGCAAAAGATCCAACCCCAGCAAGGGACCGGATCAATTTAAATAAGTCGCCGTAAGTTCTAGTCTGCATTATGCTTTGTTCGGGCTAAGTTCGGGGAACTTCTTATTGTAGTACTTTAAAAATTCTTTAGAATGAACGGTCTCGTGACCGTACTTCTGTGTGAGTCGAAAGAACTCACGGGCCGGGATTGTCGCTACGGGTTTACCGAGTACAGGGTGCGTTGTCCCTTTTAGCTCTTGAGCTTCTTTAGCTGCTTGCTGTGTTCTCTTTGCTTCCGTCTCACGTTCTAGTTTAAATCCTGTACGGATCTCTTTCATAAACGCACGGTCAATCTCCCCATCGGAGTACCGCTTAAGGTTCGGAACAATAATATCCATAAAAGAAAGGAAGGGAGTGTCCGCTACGCAGCCACCCCCTTCCAGAATAATTTAGAAGCTGAGACGGCGAATACGAAGCAGCAAGGTAAGCTTACCACTTGTACTTCCATCCAATGCACTTGCAGAGATAACAGTAATGTTACCATCGCCAGTAGCAATAACTTTAGTTCCACCAGCAGCACCGTCATCATCAAGAGATGTTCCGGTGTCAACCTTGGTTTGAACAGTGTCTACATTCGAGTTAAGAATGAGTGCTTCAGTTACGGCAGCACCTGCTGTTACGCTTGCATCATAGCCAACCTTTAGGTTAGAGGAAACGCTGAACGCTTCAGTGATGTTAAGTGCAGCACCCTCGATGACATCACCTGTTTTAACAGGAATGTTTACTTGAGTAGTAGTGTTACCAGCAGCAGTCGTGAAGTCACCCGGTGAAAGGATGATTTCGTCGGTATAACCGGATGTTCCGGCTTCATTTACAGTTAAACGTGACATAGTATTATATCTCCTTTGTTAATGATTAGCTGGCAGAAATAATCTTGCCGTGCGCACCGGGGTGGTAAACACCGAGTGTCAAGGCGCAATCAACGAATCCACGCTCACCGCCACCAAGATTTGGAAGGCGTGTAGAACCCATAGGGATCAGTTCGTGGATACCTGCGTACTCAGGATTCAGGATATAACCGGACATTCCAGAAATACCAGCCTGTGTAGGAGCGCAATCAGGATTAGCGTTCACGATGGAAACAACTCCGTGATCGGATTCATATAACTCAACAGAGAGTTTGATTTGTCCGGAGTTACCATCGTAATTAACTGAACGAACACCAGCTTCGGAGGCAGCTAAACCAGCAGCACCAAAGCGAGCGAAGTCGCTAATGTCGTTGCGGAGAGCGGTATCAGCAACCAGCATCAAGTTATTGGTAGAACCAGTAACCTTGAAGATAGAAGTAATAACACTATTTAACTCGCTTTCGAGGAAGTTTGCATCAGCCGCAGTAACGTCAGCGATGCTTGCGGCAGGTGTCCGGAAGTCAGCAGGAACGTTAGCGGAACCAGCGGCGTTTTGAAGGAAGTCACCAAGACCACCAAGAGCATTTGCTGTACCAGCACCGTTTTCGGTAGTCTGTGTATTAGCAGATGAGATAGTAGCTTCGATGTCTCGCTTGAGTTCACGGATTGCTTTAGCTTCAGCTTGAGCGATCTTAGCAGGACCAACGGAGTCAACAGCTTCCTGAAGATCGGAAACCATATAATCACGACGGAACTTTTGAACACGATTGCCAAGGCGGGCACGGCCAGCGAACTGGTCAGTGAACGCAGTAACGTCAGCACCTTCAGTAATACCAGCAGTATTAGGAGCGGATAGAGAATCAACGGTCCATTCTACGAAAGTAGAAGAAGCACGTTCTTTGTTAAGAGAAGAAAGGATCGGAGTTTCCTCGGGAGCAAGAATTGTCAGAACATCTGTCAAGTCTTCCCGGTTGGATACACCGGAACCTGTGTTGGTTGTATCAAATGTATTTGAAAAGGACATTGTAAATAAGTATTAAGATTTAGTTATCGGCGATTAGCCATTTGTAGTTTTCGCATTTCAGCAAAGTCACGAGCGTTGCCCGATGTACGGAATCTGGATTGAAGATCCTTCAGTGCTTTCGCAGTTTTCGTTGGTCCCTTGTCCGA
>Ga0208899_1000492_pt1 | contig 29576 bp, 36 predicted proteins | sample VirMetDEL_Nov_24_FD_184518 | JGI IMG/M metagenome (GOLD analysis project Ga0208899, IMG submission 184518) | Aqueous microbial communities from the Delaware River and Bay under freshwater to marine salinity gradient to study organic matter... | ecosystem: Environmental > Aquatic > Marine >... | reverse complement strand
TGGCAGGGTGTGCTGTATGCAGATATCGCACCCTTCTGTAGATTTTTGTTCTAGCTCTAGGATTTTCTCATCTGTTTCTGAATCTGTTTCATTGTAAGAAATTGCTCTTGGTACAACCTCTACACCGGCTTTATGTAGGGCTAGAATATTGTTTTTTGCCGCATCGCCCCAGCCTGTACCGTCTTTATAATGACCTATATACAATATTTTCATTTAGTTATATCCCTAGAAAGTTTTTCCATTTGGTTTTTATTTTTTGTTTTCCGAATATCTCTACGGCAGAAGTTCTGGCGTTCTTAGATATTTCTTCTGCCATTTGTTTATCTTCTATTAGCTGTATACAGTATTTCTTTATTTCCTCATAATCATTTGATATAAAACCGCTATCACCGTGTTTGATTATATCCGAAACTTCTAATAAGTCAAGCCCCATAAATTGACCAAGTTTTGATCCAATAGAAACTATCGGCATACCAGTCATAAAAGCCTCTATGAAATTCAACGTATAGCTTGCTGGCTTGGTTCCAGCATAAAAATATCCGCGACCATTTCTCATTTGTAGTTTTAGACTCTCATAGTCTAGCCTTCCTCTATTTAACGGCTCTATAGTCTCATTGTTATCTCCATATATTTTCAATCCTATTTCTTTAGCAAGGTCAACTAATATTCTTCCATGACAAAAATCCATTCTTGAGTTTAGATGTCGTGTAAAATTTATCATATCAGAAGATTGACCGTTCCAGTCCTTGAATTCATTTTCATCTTTGTAAAATCTTATCAGATCATCTTCTCCTGCATAACTTGGTAGCCTTCTTTCAGCACAAGAATATCTTACAATTTTAAATTTGTTACGATGCTTTTTAATTAGCTGTTCATGATATGGTAGATTTTGACCTATCGTGCGAAGTACTACATTTCTTCCATCCAATACATCCTTATTAAGAGTTATCCAATCTAGAGAATGTATAACAAATATAACGTCAAAATTATCTAGAAAAGAGCTTGACATCTTTATTTCTCTTCTGTTGTCTTCGCTTTTTTCTTTTAAAGACAGCCATTCATTTTTTAAATCGTCGTTTATATTTAAGTTTTTTATTTCGCCCCTATAAACATTAGAGCCGGTCAAAAAGTCGCCAGTTGTAAATACTTCGCATCCAAGCTCCATAAACAACTTAACATCATCATACTCTAACGATTCGTGGCATCCTAAGTATAGCAATCTCATTTTATCTCTCCTACTTTGCGCATCCTAGCCTCTTCCCATTCATTAATTTGATTTCTAAAATTCAGCATTTCATTAAAAGCGTCTTGAGGAGAAAAGGCTTGGTTTGATCCTTGGCTTTTTTTATGAGACTCATTAAAATAAAAATCCTTATTCATATTTTCGCACTTATAACCAAAAGTTAAATCTTTTAACATTCTTCTCCAAATATGATTTCCAATCCATTCAGGCTTGCATAAAACATTATTAAAGATATAGTTTGTAATTTCGTTAGCGTTTTTTAAACCTTCTGGTAATTTTGACTGTGGTTGTTTGATCCTAGATGGCGACAGCCAAGTTTCTGACAGATCACGCATTTCAATTTCATACAGTCTTTTAGCCCAGGCGTCTGCGGCTTTATCCCAAGTATAATGACTAATAGCGTTTTGTCTAATCCTTTCTCCTTCTTTTACAAAGAAGCCGGAATCTTGTTGATTTGTTTTTAACATTCCAAGAATTAAAGATATGAACGCTTCATTATCTGGAACGGCCCTGTTGCAGCCGGTTTCACACTCACTATAGAACGAAAGAGGATGTATGCCATATCCCCCAATATTGTCAATTACAGACTGCATGGCAGAATAGTATGTTGATACAACAGGAAGACCGCAGTGAGCAGCTTCTAGTTGCGGCATACCAAAACCTTCGCTGTTTGCATACTGGATATAAATATCAAAACAATTATAAATCTTAGATAAATCGCTTGAATCTATAGGATTACTGATTCCAACAAGCTGATTAGAAAAGCCTCGACAACTGTTGCAAACCTGTACAGAGTTCTTAAAAAAATCAATAGTTAGTTTTTTACAATTTTTACATCTGTAGGTCATCAGAACCCTACTAGATAAATTGTTTTGTTGAATTAATTGAGGAATTTCCCAGCCAACATCTGGATAATAAGTATGCAGATACAAAAATATGTTAGGATTATCAGTTCTATCTAATATTTTTCTGAAAGATGCAAGCAGATCTGGATAAAGTTTTCTTTTTTGATTTCTCATTACTGTGCCCAGTATGATACTTTCTGGATTTATGCCCATGCTCGCCTTGTGTTGTTTTTTATCAGCAGCAGGAGCAAATACATCACTAGCAGCAGGAGAGGCAACATCAATAAAATTAATTGTATCACATTGCTCTAGCATGGTATCTCTACCAAACTCAGAATAGGCAAAGACTGAATCAGCAGAATTATATGTATTAATCCATTGTGTATTTTGTGGACTAGCGTCTACCGTGGGCATAATTGCCCAGTGAAAGAAATCTCTAAAAGGAGATCTTTGTTCAAACTCCATCATCCACCAATCACGAATATCCATCACAATATCCGGCTTGAAGTCAAGCAAGACATGATTGAAAGATATGTCGCCAAACTGGGCCACTGGACTTCCTTTATATGCTGCAAAAGCGGGATCTTCTGGTTTTGGTTTATTGGGATATACTTTCCAAGGGGTCTTGGCGATGTTTGGATCGTTGTGGTCAACATAGCAAGAAAGTTCTGCCACCTCGAAATCGTCAATTTGATTTAGTCTAGATAGAACTTCTTTTGTATAGACAGAGTATCCCGTGTTGAGCCAAGAAGCCTCAGACACAAAAAGTATTTTTTTCTTTCTCATCAATCTTCCAACTTGTTAGAGAATCTTTCCTTGTTAAAAATCCTAAAGCTATTTACTCTAAAATAAGTAGAGTTTTGATCTTTTCGAGCGGAGCATTCTACTAAAATTAAATCATCTTTTTTTAACCTTTGTTCGATAGTGAGGGCGGCAGTGTCCCACGCCTGAAAGTCGAACACGGTGACGCTTCTACTTTTAACGCCGTTTTTATTTTTACGAAAGCTTTCTACCTCTAGTTGAAAATCGGCAGATGTGGTCTTGTTATGCTGCTGGCAATGAACATCGCCATACAATTTTCCTAAAAAAACGCAATTATTCATATTAACCTTTCAAATTTGAACAACTTTATTTACTATAATCGAGCTTTTATCTTTCTTTGATATTTCGCCCATGAGAAGGACAGTATTTCTTTCTATAATTAAATCTTTATAATCTTTGTACGCTTCTGGAAAAATGGTTGCTGAGTCTAGTTCGCCGCTCGCGTCTTCCACACAAAGAAACGCCATTTCCTGCCCCGGATTTTTACCATTCTTTGTTTTATAAACCCTTAAAGAATTTATCATAACAGAAAGATTTACCTTACCTTTTATAGTACCCTGAGACACTTCTCGACACATATTTGTAGAAATATTTACAGAATCTGCTTTACTGCAAGTCAAGGCGCACCCAAGAAGCTTGATTTCTAGGTCCGCTATAAACGAAGGATCGTCATCAAGACTGTAAAAGGGCGAGCTTAGAGATTGTTGTATATCTTGAACCGTTCCGATTCTCCTTGAGTTAATTTTAACCCATTCTGGCAAAAGGGCGACACACTGACTTAAACTTAGTCCACTTTTATAATTATCGGCAATAGCATCTTTTTCTCTTGCAGAAAGCGAGGTCCAGCTATCATAGTCATAAAGCATCTTTTGTCTAGTTTCTCGATTATTCTTTCCGTTGAATGCACCAATAGACATTAAGGATATTGCGGCCCTTTTGTTGATTTTACCTTTATGAATAATCTTAATCAAACAGTCCATCCAAGAAAACTCTGAAATATCTTCTTTGGATTTTATTTCTTCTATTTTCTCGCATTCTTTTGTGCCAACATTTTTAACATGCCTAAGACCAAAAAAGATTCTACCATCTTTGTGTACAAAATCTGTATACATATGGTTAAGTCTAGGAGGATATGTTTCTATATCAACCATTTTCGCATCCATAATCAGTTGTTTTAGCTCTATTTCTGGCTTTGGCTTTCTGTTAGAGCGGTTCATGTAACTGATATAAAATCTTTCTAGTCTATGACACTTGCAGTACGCGCTCCAATATGCATCAATAGCATACGAAACAGCATGACTTTTATTGAAGGCATAACGGTTAGATTTTTCAATCCATGAGAAGATTTCTTCCGCCACTTCTTTAGTGACGATTTCTTGCTCCTCTGCCCCCTCCATAAATGACTTTTTAACTTCTTCCATCAGACCGGCCTTTTTCTTACCAATCGCTTTACGTAAAGAATCCGCTTCTTTAAGATCAAACCCAGCTAATTGTTGGGCAATCTTCATGCTTTGCTCTTGATAAACAAGAACACCATAAGTTTCTTTCAGGATTGGCTCAAGCGATTCGTGAGGATAGTCCACAGGCTCTAAGCCCTTTTTTCTGTCTGCATAGTGCTGGGTCATAGACTTGCCGTCAGTATAAGCCTTCAAACAGCCTGGACGAATCAAGGATATAAGGGCGGCTAATTCACTAATATTTCTAGGACTAACCTGTTTTGCCCAATGCTTGCCAAGGTTTGACTCAAGTTGAAAAACGCCCTTTGTGCGTCCTTCGCAAATTAAATCCCAAACTTCTTCATCTTCAAAATTATTAATATCAAAATTAGACATAAATATCCCCGTTGGCAAATGTCTTCTCAAATCTAACTTTATGTAGCAATGTTCTTTGTAGTTTCATGAATTTAATCATAATGTTTGCGGTATCTTTAACGTCTTGCAGAGCGTCGTGAGCATTATCTTTGCTCGCCTGACTCATACCAAAGTAATCACGCATGTAATCCATACCGTAGCCTTTTACTTCTGTGTTATTTTCAAACCAGCAATAGATATGCTGCATGACATCAATAGTGAAGATTGGATTAAAGAGTCCCTGTCTGCCATTCTTTGCATGAGTAGGTCCATATTGTTGACACATGCGCTCCACAATCGGCATATCAAAACCATTAATATTGTAACCAGCCGCAATAGGGGCATAATAACTGGTCTTTTTAAAATTATATTTGTCACAGAATTGTGCAAACTTTTTCCATACGGTCTTTGGCAGTGGAGCTTTTGCTAGATCGTCTCTGTTTTTTCTGGTAACTCTTAATGCCTCGTCTTCAAGAGGCGCGACACCGGCCTTGATTGCTTTATCGTCGTCGATAATTGGGCGAATCTCGCTATTGAACACTCCTCCGGGTTGAAGTTCAAGTTTTCTGGCATGGATTGCCACGGCAGCAATCTGTGTAGGTTGACAGGTGTATGGATTTGCCCCGCCAGTTTCAAAGTCTAGGATGATATAATCTCGATAATTAGCCACTTTTATAACCTTTCTGAATGATATGTTTGAAAAATTTCTAGTCCCTTATTCTTGAATGTAACAGCCTCACAAAAATTCAAAAATTCTTGTTCAGACATATTACCCTTCATTACATTAATTCTTTTATGTACCCAATGTACATTTTCTTCGATATAACCTTTAGAAGAATCAATCCTGTCTAAAGATGCGGTATATACCCCCATTGCATGTTCTAAGTTATTTCGCGAAAAGAATAATTCCATCCCGCTATATTTACATTTTCTATCCTGTTTTAAGAACAGGTTCCACGCATACCCCGGTGTAATTTCAAATGGTAAATCCCTTCTTTTTGCTGCATTTTTCACTGTCGCCCAATAAGACCCCTGTATTTCTTCATATCCAGTATATCTTGGGTTTTCTGGACCGCTAAGATAGCACCGCTTTTTTCTAAATGGGATGTTGTTACTTTTTAACACTTTCTGTATTTTTTTGGGGTAACTATTTACCTGTTCTGCTATGTGCTTACAACTTTTACCATTTAGATACATATCAATAATTTGTTTATGGTCTAAATCTTGAGCATACTTTTTGCTAGGTAGGAATCGACCCTTTTCGTCTTTCATGATATTCTCCTTGAGGGGTTATAGTCTGTTTCAAGGTAATATACACAAAAATATCTTGAGAAAGGTTTATCTCCTGTTAATTAGTTCAATAAATTTTTCAACCGCTTCGTCTATATTTTTATATAGTTTAAACTCTTTATCTTTATGTGACCATACTTGATACTCATTAGATTGAGCCAATCTAGGATGATGATTTGCTAAATTGCAAAGCGAAACACCCTTACGATCAATACTGCAACCAGAAAAGATAACAGATTTATAATCTTCTTTTGTTGCTTTCATTTTTTACCACCTCTTTACATATTTGTATAAAATCGAATTGTTGTAAGTCCCATTTCATTTGGTTTACTTTTTTATGAACCCATTGAATATTCTCCTTTGTGTACCCTTTAGATGGATCTATTCTATCTAAAGATGCGGTTGATTGAGTTATTGTCTTGTTTGTTTTGGCAAAAAATATGTCTCTTCCTGTTAGGGCACATTTTCCATCTTGTTTTTCATATTGTTCCCATGCCTCTTCTATTGTTATCTTAACTTCTAAGTTTCTTCTTTTAGCACCATGTAAGATACTGGACCAGTGTTGACTTCGTAGTTTTTTATAACCCTTGTAGTTCCCGTGATTTTCTCCTGTTTTTCTCTGGCATCCACAACTTTGTGTGTTTCCGCTTTTCAAAGAGTCATTTCTAACATTTATTTTACTTCCGCAGTCACACACACACTCAAGTATCGCATGACCAAATTTATCTTTCCCCACTCTTTTTAATGGAGTCAACTTACCAAATTTACGATGGAAATATCTTTCTATTTTATCAACTGGTATTCCAAATTCTTTCATTTTTTTAGAAATACATGCCTCTGACACTCCAAAGTGTTTCGCTGTTTCTCTTTGGGTTTTCAGATTTTCGACTATCATTTGTTGTAGTTTTTCTTTAGTGATATCTTTTCTTTTTTTCATTGCATTCTCCTATGTTAAAGATGACATAAGAATATACACATAAATCAATCAGAATCAGAACAAATAGTCATAATTTTACTTAATAAATCTATTCCTAACACATCAAATTTAACATGACCCATAGCCTCTAGGTCATTCATTTCAAGCGCTGCAATCATTTTTCCTTCTTTATCTTTAATCATAGGACAAACTTCTGCTAGTGGATGTTTTGAAATAATTACACCAGCAGCATGTTTGCCTTGCGATTTGTTTGTTCCTTCAATCTTTATTGCTTGTTCAAAATAACGAGAAAGGGGGCCATCAAGTTTTCCTTCTTCATCATAATAACACCAGTTTCTTAAAGCCTCAGATTCATTTTCAAGCGCCCATCTAATGATAGATTTATCTTCCATTAGCTCTAGCTGGTCAGAAATCTTAGCTTCGTCTGGAATGCTATCAGTTATAGCGTTCATTTCCGAAAAAGACACAGCATCATTGATTCTTAATACTTCTTTAATTGCCGCTCGCCCTTGAAGCTTTCCAAACGTGACCATTTGAGAAACTTTTTCTATATCATATTTCTCTTTGATATAATCAATGGTTTCATCTCGATGTTCTGCTGGAACATCCATGTCAACATCCGGCAAAGAAACATGATCCTCTGTATTTCTCCCTTCATTGTAAAATCTTTCAAACAATAAATCAAATTCTATGGGGTCAACTTCTGTAATTCCCAAGAGGTATGAAACAAGACACCCAGCAGCAGAGCCTCTTCCCGGTCCTGCTAACCATCCTTGGTTTTTAACATGGTTAATGATATCTTGAACAATCAAGAAATAACCGCTAAGTTCAGCTTTGAATATAACTTCAAGCTCAAGCTTAACCCTTTCTAAGTATTCCTGCTTCTTATCTGGCGTGCTAACTTTTCCAGTTCTGCCCAGCTTGCTTTTCCATCCATGACGACACAACTCTTTAAGATATTCATTGTTGTCAAAACCTTCTGGAACATCAAACTCTGGAAGCATTGGCTTGCCAGTGATTTCATATTCTTCGCAAGACATGACCGCATCATAGAGCGGCTTGTGTTTGGCGGGAACTTCTTTTGGTTTTTTTAAATGAAAGCTATCTTTTGTAAAGAAGTCTTTGTTGTCAAAATCTTCTCCTTTTTGCAGTTTAGCTGTTACTTTTGGCATATTCGTTTTCATGCCAGAACACAAGATAATCCTGTGTAATTCTGCTTCGTCTTTAGTTACATAATACACTGCATCTTTGTTATAGTTGTAGCAGTAGTAATTCTTATGCCATAGCTTTTTATATGCGGCGTTTTCTTTTGCGCAAATAAAAATAACATTAGCATTGACTGAAACTGCTTTTAGATCATCAATAGTTTTGTCGCCAGAAGAATATTTAATTAAATCTAGCCATCCTTGTTTGTTTTTTGCTATCAACATAAAATCGCCAGTATCATAGCCTATTACTGGCTTGATTCCATGCTTTTTGCACGACTGATGAAAATCAACAGCGCCAGAAAGCGTGTTAATATCTGATAGCACGCAGGCAGTGTATCCATATTCTGCGCACTTCTCTGCAAGTTTATCGGTTTTAGAATAGCCCTTCAGCAAACTAAAATGAGTTTTACAATTTATAGGTAAGAACATGCTCAATTTTTTGTTTCAATTTTGTGTTTAAAGTATTCGGCCAGCCAGTCTGGGGTTAGTACCGTATTTCTATACTGTTCAAGGTTTTGCTCTACTCTTTCTGACGACTGATCAATAAAACTCAACATTCTTGTCAGATGAGTGCTAAGGAACTGCCACTTCGCAAACGTACACGGCGAGTTCTCATAATACCAGAACTTTGGTAGCATTTCAACCATTGGCAGTGCGCCAAGGGTAATTGCTTCAAAAAATCTGAATGTTTCATTGCTCGTAGAGCCTTGAGGACACAAACAGATTTTGGTATTGTTGACCACTTCCATGTACTCGTCATGGTTAATTCCCTGACCAAATCCTCCAGTATATTTTATGAAGTATTTAAACTTATCGCCCGTGTTTTCTACGAGATCGTCCAAACATCTTTTAAATTTGTCTCTTGTTCCGGTATGGGGAAACGATCCCAAGAAACAAAAGTCATACTCTCTGTCTCTCAGAGGAGTTAGTTCTACCTGTTTATCATAATCAAAAAACACCCCAAGAGGAAGCGGTAGAATTTTAGGATGATCTACCGGATATCCCCACTGATCCAGAGGCGCATAATTATGACAAAACATAAAAACGTTTTCGTCATCTAGGTATCTGGGTCCAGCGTGTAGCTCGTTAGACAGAGACAGAACAACATTCTTTTTGTCTGCCGTAAAAGTACAATTGTGAATATCGTACTTTACAATCACTCTGTACGAGTCATCTAGCTTAGATGCCAGACTCTCTGCGAACTTCAGCAAGAAGTTATTTCCTAAGTCAAAATCTTTTTTAATATCTACCAATTGTGCCATTAGCCCGGAGCCTCGTAATATCCAATGTCAAAATTTTCTTTTGTACAATCTTTAACGGTTTGATCGTACCCTATTGTATGTAACTGTTGTTCAACATATTCGCACATGTTTTTAGTTGTCCCCGGCCAGTTGTTTTTACAGAAATGACAAAGTTTCTGGCACCTAAAGTCTCTTCTGCGAGGATCAACGGGCTTGGGTTTATGATTTCTTTTAATTTCTTCAAATCTTTTCTTTAACATATCAAGAAATCTTTCTTGATCAGACTTATCAAAACACATACTAAATGGACCACCGTCCCTAGTGAAAAATATACTCATGATTGCCTGATCGTAATCTGGGTATAATTTAGATATAGCGTAGTTATACAACAACAACTGTGGATCGTCAAGTAGTTTTTCGTATGTTTTCTGCTCTCCCGTTGCCCAGTTCTTTCTCTGTCCTGTTTTCCAGTCTACTACTTCGATGATACCATCATCAATTTGAGTGATAAGGTCAACAGTACCCTTAATCGCTAGTTGTCCATCTACTTTTTTCTCATTAATATAATAACTAAACTTCGCCCAATCTTCTTCAATGGGTATATCAAAAGTTGGTTCTGTTGCTACAATATTTCTTTCCCTGGGATCAAATTGTCCGTCGTTAAACTCTAGCGCGGCATCTATCTGTGTTTTACAGAATTTGAAATCTGCTGGGAAATACTTATGTGTGCAACCTTCTTGATAGTACTCATAACTTGTTTTAAGTAAATCGTCTACAAATTTCTTGGTAAATAATTTTCGTTTAGTAAACTCTATTTCACCAAGAGCGTCGTCTACGATTGTCATCGTCTTTTCGTCTGGATGATCTTGAAGATATTTTTTGCAAGATGCGAGAACTTCCATAACTTTGTGAACCATTGTTCCAAGTTGCGCCTTTTTTCCAGATGGCGACCTGTGTCCCAGAACGTAAGTCATAAAGTATTGCATTTCACAATAATCATAATTACCATAACTAGAGCTACGGATATACGTTACAATCATATTAGCCCCTTATTTTATGGATACCACTGTTAGACTCTTCTACTTGTTTTACTTTTACTTCTTCTCCAAGCCAGTCCCATTTTTCAAGAAGTCTTACAATTTCTTGATTTGTTTCGTTTATGCTTAGGTTTTTATTGTCTATGGTTCCATCAAAATTGTCGTATGAATCTAAATTAGTTTCGCTGTCATGATCGTCAGAGTGTAAATCTCTAGTTAATCTAACAACTTTTCCTCCTGCCGCTTGAATTGCCTCTACTTCATTTTCAAATCTTACGTCGTCTACAATAGCCAACAGAGAAGAATCCATTTCTATATCTTTTATTAATCTATCTGCCCAAACATCTTCATGTATTTTGCGGCATATTTCTGTGCCAAAGAATTGCAAAAACTCTCTAGCTGTCATCTTACCCTTTTTCCACTCCCAGCCTTTTCTTGCGTCTACAGGTAAGATTTTTTTCATAAGTTTTGAATCCGCCTTGGGCATGTCTTCCCATTTTAAATGAGTTTTCTTATTTTTCTGTATTTCTGAGCCAAACACCTGTTCTTCTTTAAGGCCAAAAAGCTCGATAGCCATAAGCTTGAGTGGAGTTGCTAAAGAATAACTTTTAATATAGGGCCACATATTATAAGAGGCCCAATCTACAAATTGAGCGTCTTTTCTATGGACGTTGAGTTCTCCATAAGAATCTGGAGAAGGATCTGTTGTTATAAGAAGCCTTCCGTCCTCTGTTATAGCAAAGTTATCTACAACTCTAAACGCTCTCAACTGATACCCATGAATAAAATTAGAGCATGTTGTTTTGCCGGATTGTTTTCTTCCTGAAAATGCCAATATTTTTGTCATAATAAACCTTTATAACTGTGAAATTAATTGCTGTTGTAATTCTTGAACGGCTAAGTCTCCAACATCTTTAGCGTCAAGAGTTGGCCTGTAATAATTAAATCTTCTTCCGCATTTTTTTACAATTTGTTTTGCTGCTTTTTCACCTGCTTCATCGTAGTCTGTCATTATAATTATATTCATCACTCCTATTTCTTCTAAAATCACTAACTGTTCGTCTGTTAAAGATGATCCAAATATTCCTATAGAATTAGTAAATCCGGCCTCATGCATTCTCCATACGTCTCCCTGACCTTCTAGCAGAAATACAGTTTTATCTTTTATTATAGCGTCTTTTGCAACATTTAACCCATAAAAGTAGTGTTTTTTAAATCCTTTGCTATGTAGCCACTTTGGTTTCATGTTGTCGTAGATAGCCCTACCTACACATCCAACATAATTATTTTGACCATCATAGATAGGAACAACGGCCCGATTGACCATTGGCTTGCTTTTATCTGTACAGTCTCCTACATCAAATTTATCTAAGGTTTCTGAGCAAAATCCCCTATCTAAATAATATCTTGAAGGCACTTGTATTTTAGATCTAACTTGATCTCTTGTGATAGCGGATTCAGAAACAAAAGAACGCTTCAAGAAAACATCTATAAGTTTTACTTCTTTGGCTGGCCTTATTGTTTCTGCCGCCTCTTTGGGCTGAGATATAGATTCACAAAATTTATAAGTGTCACTCAAAGACGCTATTGTTCCTGATTTTGTAGATAGGCAAGCTCTAATAAATCCAAATATATTCTGCACGTAATCTTCTTCACATGATCCCGTCCAGCACTTCCAGTTGCCTACTACATCTTCACCATCAGTGAAAATGCTACAACCTTCTGGATTATCTCCATTGTGAACAGGACATGGAAAAGAGTACCTGTTAGGATATTCTACATACTCAATATCTAATCTATCTAAAACTTCTGGAATACAATCTGCAAGAGCGTCACACGCTGCTGATATCTGATTCTGCGTCAAAGCTTTCATCTATTTCAAAACCTTCTTGTCTAGAGCGAGCATTATTATGAATTTCATTTCTTGTCATACCTTCTTCAAGCCTGCCTATCTTGCCAAACATTTTCATGCTTATATAATCGCCATCATCTAAGCCCTCTCCATGCCTAGCGACAACAGGCACTAATTTTCTATTTCCGTTTTCTGGATTATCTTCCGCTTTCTCCTCGTCTGATTTTAATTTAAAAATTGTAAAACTTGTACACAGCCAAATTAGTCGGTCAGAACCAGACACGACATCTGTACTTTCTTTGGTTATACCGTCCCTATTTAGCTGCACGAAGCTTAAACAGGGCACATCATACTTAACCATAAAGTTATGGAGTTTGGTGATCTGAAAACCAAGAACCTGATATTCCTGCATGGACGGATTGATGCCATCAGAACTCATTAATTTAAGATAATCATAAATTATAACACAATCATTCGTCCTGCCCTCTTCATCAAATCCAACATGTTGGTAGATCCACTTTCTCATAATAGAAAGTATATTTTCAAATGACTGACCTGCAATACTGATATAGTGATATGGTATATCTTTAAGCTTTTCAGAAGCGGTGCGAACCTTTTCTTTTTCAATTTCGTTTTCAGAAAATTTACCAGTAGAAATCTTCTGGATATCCACACCGCTAATACTAGCAAGGATTCTGTTTAGATGATCTTCTTTGCCCATTTCTGTGTCTAAAACTAGAACCGGAACACTATTTGTGGCAACGTTGATAGCCACAGCATCACAGAACATAGATTTGCCAACTTTTGGGCGAGCGGCAATTAAGTCAACACACTTTCTTCTTAATCCACCACCAATAGCCGCATCATATCTAGCAAAACCTGTGGGGATACCAACAAAGTCAGAAACGTTTTCAGAAAGATAATCTAAATACTCTTCAACACCGTCGCCAATAATCTCTGTTTTATTGTCAGATGTTTGGTATATTTCAGATGTAACATCAAGAACCGGATTTTCCACCATAGAAATCATATCTACAATGTCTTCTTCACCAGTAATAGAATCCATGCTTTTTTGGCATGAGGCAAGAGTCTTTTTAAGATCTCTAGCAATTTTTAACTTTGCTATTTTTGCAGCGTGAACCTGCGCATTCTCTTGATGAGTTGACATATTGAAAAGAGAGCGTATAAAAGCCATCTCTTCTTTGTTGTTTATAACTTCTGCTACGCCCAAAGAATTTGCAGCAGACAAGATAGATGTAAGTTCTACCTTTGAATTTTCTGAAATAGTCTTGTGGATACAGCTAAACAGTATTTGGTTAACTTCATCTGTAAAGTATTCAGAATCAACAAAATCAATATCTAAATAACAGTCTAAACCATATTGACAAAGAGCCGCTAGTACGGCTCTTTCAGAAGCTAGATCTTGAAGATTGTTTTTTTTCTTCATTATCGAACTCCAATACACCTATCACAAGTAAACCAATCTCTAGCATGGGTTGGATGAACACTAACCTCTTTTCCGCATTTGCTACATTTTTGATTAACTTTCTGTACTGGTGGTCGTCGTCTTTCTGTTGGTTGAATATCCGGCGTTTTAAATTCTTCACCTTTTGCCTCGGTTCCATCATCCGTAAAAGAATTAAATCTTTTCGTTTCTGTTACCGGCATTCTTGTTTTTTCCTCGTTATCTGTTCTACTTATTGTAAAATCTAAATCTTGATCCCTTAGTTTACTTTTAGTAGCTTTACTTTTGTCAACCCTGACGGGTTTAGGTTTTTTCTGGGGTTCGCTTTTTAGGCTTTCTACACCTAGTGATTCGTTAATACTTTCTAATAGTGCTTGTTTTTGCTCTATTGAAAGAGATTTGATAAATTCATCTAACATATTACCCTCATCGCGTTTTTGACAAATTGCATAGCGTATCCGCCATTCTCAATACTTTATTCGACTTTCCTTCTACCATAGCTAATCTTGCTTCTGCATACTTTTTTATTTTAAGTATTTCAGAGGCAAGAGGGTTTTCTTTTACAGCAGAATAATATTTCTGCTCCCATTTAGTATAGCCATTACCATAGTCATCCAGTGACTTAGATATTATATACCATATGCTTGAATCTGCCCAGTCTAAAGCGATTTTTTCTTTAGCTTTTATTGATTCAAGATGATCTGCGTATGCATACAACTCATAAGCATAAGCCAAACATTCTTTTGAAGATAAATGACTAATATCTTGTGCGCTCATATTAATCAGCGCTTCAATATCTTCTTTATGGTCTACCTTTGGTAGATTTTTACAGGATATCCATTCATCAATCGTCTGAAGAAACTCTTCTAATTTTCTCTCTCCACTCATCAATACCCTCATTAAAGTTTAATTCTACCAATTCTATTTCATTCATATCGCACCATTCTCTTTTATCAGAATCTCTAGCTTTCGCTTTATAGAATTCTAGCTTATTCTTAAAAAAGAACTTATTAAATTTATAATGCTGTTCTCCATGAACCTCAATCATGATTCTTCTAGCAGGAAGAAACAAGTCGGCACGAAGACTTTTACCGCCAAACTGATCTTTACTGCCGGGAAGTACCACCTCTTCAAGAATTGTATCATATGGATAAAATTCTTCAAGCAATTCTTTTGCTTTATTGTGAAGTTTTGAAGCGTTTACTTTTTTAGCGGCGGCAGAAAGAGGCATCCAGATGTAACCTTTCGCGTCTAGTCCCATTATTTCTATTTTCATAGCATGTCCTTGATTGTTTTAGCGAGAAGCTTGATACATTCTGGATTTTCTTTAAGATAATTGTATACCTTGGGTTGTCCTTGAAATTGAAAAGCTTTGATACATGCCGCCTCGTCTTCTAGATCTAGATCGGGCTTGAGTTTTTTCATAAGATCTTTATCTTCCAGCATAAACATCAATTTAAACCAAGCTCCACTACGATCTATAAGCGCTAGCTGCTGGGCAAGCTGTAGGTACTCTTGGCACTCATCAACACCCTCACCATAGCGAATAAAGCTCTGACAGTTGCCTCCCGGCGAACCCATAGATGAACACAAGATCCTCCAATTCACTTGCTGACCAATAACTTCGCCACTTTCATCTGTCCAGGGTTTAACGGCTGGAATTTTCTCTCCACCGCCTTTAACTTCCATCCTTGTATCTGCCTGATACTGGATCTTTCTGCCACCATCAGCCATTTTAGCTGCACCCATTCCAGAAGTGTTGGAGATAGTATGGGTAATCAAGATCACCAATCCTCTTTGATTAGGAAGGACTTGTCCCATCTTTTTAGTAAAGATAGAAAGAATCTTTGGTAGGCCCGCTCTTGTTGGCGAAAAGTCGCCATCTAATTCTTTTTCTGCAATCAAAGATGATATAGAGTCAACAATCAAAACCGCACCATGATATTCTGGGTCGGTCATATATTTATATGCTGTTTCTAAAAATATTTCAGCAGGGATAGGCTTATCTTTTGGCTGAATAATTGTCATATTTTTAGGATCAAGCTCTGGAACTTCAAAGTTCATTTCCTTGAGCCTGCCCTCTGCATCAAGATAAATAATATGCCTGCCGTCTTTCTGGGCGTTTGCTGCAATTTGCATAGCGGTGGTTGTTTTGCCGCACTTAGGATCGCCCGAAAGCATCAACCAAGAACCTTCTTTGATACCGCCTCCTAGCGCAATATCGAGCATAGGAGAAACAGACAACACCTTGTAGTCTTTTCTATTGCTTAATACATTTGTTCCAGAAACAAGTATGTCACCATATTTGTCTGTGATTTGTTTTTTCCAATCTTTAGTTTTTGCCATCTATTTTCCTTATCTTTGCAAAGAGGCTGCCAGATTTTTTAGGCTTTTTCTTTTTATATTTTTCCGTTGTTGGTTTTACTACTACTTTTTCTTTTTTAGATTCTTCTACTTCTTTTTCGTAGAAGGTTTTTAGACCTTTTTCTACAAACTTGAGAGGTAGAACAAACTTTTTACTTTTATGAAGAAAGCCCAAGCAATAAATATTGTTACCACTTGGGCTATTTAGATATCTAATTAAAGAGCTTTCACTATACTTTGATATAAGACTAGAAGCAACACGAATTTGAATTTGATATTCATCTTTTTGAGATTTGTTCCAAAATTTAAATTCAAGACTTCCGCAGTTTTCTTTTTCTCGTTTTCTGATACAAACTAATTCTGCCGCATATTGAGCGCCATTACACGGCTGCCCCGTTGATAAGCTCTTGTACTTTTTCGTTTTTGAGTTTTTCTGAGTCATTTCTAAAAATCATGTTTTTCAAGTTTTCGTGAGTCAATTCTCTTGTTTGCGCGCTTTGCTCAAATTCGTTAAACGGCCAAGTGTATTTTGACACATCAATCAAAGAACAATCATCTCTTAATAATGAAACAGTCAAAGTCTGAAATGATTGAGAATGACTACCATCCATAGCTTGATCTTTCGCAATACCCCTCATAACAAGAAGTCCATCAAGACCGTCTTCATTTTCAAAAAACACTTTTGATGGAGCGCCAAACATATGAAGCTCTACTTTGGCTGGCAATAGATTATTTTGTTTACAATAATCTTTTAGCCTATACCAAGGATTATCTAATTCGGGCCGATCATAATCTCCATATACAATAGTACCATCCGTTAGTGTTATTTTCCAGCTAATCATCAAATCTGTTTGGATTAGCTTTCTCATATATCCGTCTCTTGTCGTACAAACCATATTAGTCTCCTTTAATTTGATGAATCATGCCGCGATACCTTGATGGTGGCTCTGGTCGTTTTCTTGTTTTGTCAGACTCCATTGACGAAGCTTCTGTCATGACTACTATTCCTCTATCTTTATTTCTAGCCAGCAAATTAGAAGCGGCGCTTGCTTTTTTAGGTTGCGAAGCGTGTTTTTCAGATAAGGTTTTTTCTACATAATTAGATACAATCTTTGCAGATCTATCCATTGACTTTGCTAGCTCAGTAACATCCATTTCCAAGTTGCTACGAATATGATCTTTTTCTTTATTTGAAAGCGGACCCTTTTTCATTTAATTCTCCTGTGACAATCTTCTGGATCTAGTAAAATATAATCGGTTTTTAGTTTCAAGATATTTAACATATTGATTAAAAGATTTTTCATTAACCTTTTTAAAATCGCTTAGTTGTGTTTTAAGATTATAGTCTATAGCATGAGGGTCTACAAGCTCACCCCTGCTAAATCTTACATAATACCTGATAGATGTTCTGTCTTCTGCTTCTGTGGTAACTCTTTTAGCAAAAGCCACTTTAGCATTTTCACAGCCCATTCCTACCTTGTCGTAAAGTTCAATAATCATTTTCACGCTGTCTGGCACATCTAATTCAGACAAGTCTTCGTTTTCCCACCTAGCCATTCAATTTCTCCAACATTTCTAATAGTTTTTTTATACATTCGTGCTGATTGGGGCCAGAAACACAAACCTGAGCCTTGTTTGTCATTCCATATTTTTTAAGAATATCATTTCCTAAAACCTTATGATCCAAAGAGCCGTCGTTGTTCATCTTACGAACGTCAATTTTCATAGTGACTGTGGCATGATACGGACAACTAGCCCTTGGTATATCTGGCTTACCGGATTCTAAAGAGTACATCAATCCCCCTCCTTTATCCATTTTACTTTTTGTTCTGGCGTCATTTTATTTATCCTATTTCTTAAACGTTTTTTATTTTGAGCCTCTTTGTTTTGGTGAATATTGTTTTTTACATTCTTATCTTCTTTCTCATATTTACCCATTTTCTTTGTATTTCTGTCGGCTAGATGACCGATTGTAGAAGGCTCACCAACAACACTAATTGCTGGGGCGTTAATGAAAACCTTTTTCAAGGTTGTGTTATTACAGTGAGGGCACAGATGAACATCTGGGTCATGAATACCCTGCCTCACTTCTGTATAGTACGCACAAGGCTCGCACTCAAAATCATATAATGGCATCGTTTTCCTTCCTCGGGTTCTTTATTATTGGTGTAACGTCAACTTTAGTTTTTTTCAAAACCTCAACCTGCGCCTCTAGATCGGCTATTATATTATAGATTTCTCTAGCAGCGTTTTGCCCAATATTATTCTCTAAACACTTCAAAGTTTTTTGTGACAACATTTAATTCACTGCTCAAGAGCGGTCAAAACTCTTCCTAGTATTCCGTTTCTTTGTATGTCCTGATGTGTCAATCTACACACACCAACGCCATTTACATTATAGAGTCTGTCTATACATTCTGCAAGGCCGCTTCTGGATTTTATGTCAGTTTGTTTAATATCTCCATTTATTAACACTTTAGAATTCTCACCCATTCTTGTTATGAACATCTTTATTTGTTCCATGCTGCAATTTTGTGCTTCATCTAATATCATGTAAGAATAGTTGAACGTGCTTCCTCTCATTATTTCAAGAGGCATATACCTTATTCTTCTTTGATTAAAATATTCGCCATAAAAAGCACGCCCTAGAAAATGTTTTAAGTTTTCTTGCATTGGTAAAAGGTATGGTGCAATTTTTTCATTAAGCTCTCCCGGTAACGAGCCTATTTCTTTTCCAGTGCAAACTAATGGTCTTGTGATGATAATATTTTCTATCTGATCATAATGTAATTTTTGAGAAGCTATCCCTGATGCTATATAAGACTTGCCACACCCGGATGGACCAGTGCAAAAAACGATATCATTTTCTGCAATTGATCTGATATATTCTTGTTGATTTTCTGTTTTAGGCTCTACTATTTTAAGTTGTTGGGGACTATTTTGTTTTTTAGACGATTTTTTTTGATATTTTTTTGTCATTTAGATTTTTAATAAGGACCAGTGCTGGTTAAATCTTGAACTATTTCATTTTTAGTAACAACAAAATCACTATATTGATTTGCGTAATTTAATGTACCTTCTGCATTTGCACCTCCCGCATCACCGCCGGAATATTCTATAGAAGTTAAATAATTTTTCTTGCCAAGATCCCATATGAAATAATCCTGTGGCGCAGCGCTTCCAAGAGCTACGATTTTTATTTCCCTATCTGCTTCTTGCCAGTCCGTAGAATCTGTTTGTCCAAGAGACTTTGTATAAATATTATCTACATTTCTTACCCTGTTTAAATTGCTGTGTAAAAAATTAAAATAGGGCATATTTTGTCGTAACACACCAGTGAACGAGCATGTAACAGAAACTGGCAGATTTAAGATCGTCCACCTGTTTTGTTCATGCTCCTTTCCATCCTGCGAACCCCGCCAATTACCCACGTCTGTAAGTCTAGTGTAGTCCATTGACACATCTATACTTATGGACTGAATGCCCAACACTTGGAAATCTCGCTCTTCTACAGGCGTATCAAAATTAAATAATTCTTTAGCCTCTGTTGGAAGTTTTGATTTTCCATATTGTGTTGATGTTGAGTCTGTTTCCAGTAAATCGAAATCTTGCCTTTTTAAGATGTTGCCATCTTGAGGCAGTGTTGGTATAGTATATCCAATAATATTTGAATAATCATCATTATACTTTAGATTTTTAGTTGTAAGAGATATGGATTCTCTTACTCCGTCAATACCTATTGTATAATTAATGCTTGTTATAAGACAATTAAGATATGTAACAGAAATTAGATTTAATCTATCTGGATCTGGCTGTAAACCCGGAGTAGAGGTGTCTGAATCATGTGTTATACCATCATCTATTGACCCAAATCTATCAGGCGTATAAATTATAGTAATGTCATAATTTCTTAATACTTTATTGTTATTGTCTTTAGCGCCCTTGGAGCCAAAATTATTTGCATGAAGAAGGTGACTGTTTTGATAATTTGTATATTGATCTGAACTAACTTTGTAAAAAAAGTCAGAACCTTTATTTATAACCCTTTCTAAAGTTATGTCAATTGTGGGCTGTTGATACTGAGTGTATTTTCTTTGGTGCCTGCCGATATCAATCAAAGAATTTGATGGATTGTCATGAGAAACACCAACAGACTGTACGCCATCTAGAAATGTTGCATTTGTGGGGTTGCCGCTGTTTCCCTCCTCTGTGTTTCTTTCTTCCACAAAAACAGCTTGACAGGCCCAAAATATTCTATCGTTTGGCTGATTAAAAGGAACAGTCATACACCACTGCTCCCAAAACCGCCAGAGTTTCTTTCTGTAGAGTCTAGATCTTCTACTTCCACCAAATCAAAATCCTCAACTTTCTGAATTAATATTTGAGCGATACGATCTCCTTTGTTTATTTCGTAACTATTATATTGAGAATTATAAAGAATAACCCCAATGTCGCCCCTGTAGCCAGAGTCAATTACACCGGCAAATACATCTAAGCCATATTTATATGCCATTCCAGATCGCGGCCATATAAGCCCTACATGACCTTCGGGAATTGCCATAGATATTCCAGTCTTAATTAATTTGTGAGTGTGCTTATCTATTATCGCCCCATTTAGAGCATATAGATCGTAACCGGCGTCGGAGCGGTTTGCCTTTGTAGGAATTATAGCGCCGGGGTCTAGTTTTTTCACAAGAAGTTTGGGGAAATTTTCATACATTGGAGTTTGAGTAGATGTATAGACTGGATAAGGAGGAGGAGCATATACTGTTTCCACTATTCCATTATCATGAACTTTAACTTCTTGTGGTTGTGGCGTATTAGATTTGTTCAAAAATTCTTCTCTAGCAATTTGATCCGGGTGTTTTTCCATTGTTTCTCCTATGTTCTAAATAGTCCTCTTAGTTCTTTACTTGGTTGATAGCCTATTGTTAATGTTTTCTTGCGGAATGGTGCTAGTGGGTCGGCATTAAGGAGTGCAATTTCGCTAGGCGATAAGGCACGGTTGTAAAGGAGTATAGTGCCGTATTCTCCCGAAAGTGGGACATTCAATTGCCCAGCCAACCCCTGAGCACCAATGCTCAATCCCTTGGGGGTTGTCTGTGCCGTATCAAAGGTTCCGATCTGCTCATCAGATGTATCTTTTCTTACTGCGTCAAAATATATCGCTATGTCGCTTGAGGAGCCTTCACCACCCCATGTGCAGGCGATGTTCTTCCAACCTGTTGTCTGTCCAAATGTGGTTTTGCGACCGATCCAAGATGTGTTGTTATTTCCAAGAATGCGAAAAGTGAAGCCAGACAGAAAGAAAGACTGAAAGAATCCTACATTTCCAGAACTGACATACTCCACGGAAAGTGGAACACTAGGATTCGGGGGTACTACAGTTGGATTTAATTCCATAAAGTAAGAGAAGCCACCATCGGTAAAGCCAAGGGCAGACCAATCTATTGGTTCCGAAAGAGACTTAGCATTGCTCATCTGAGTGACGATCCCACGCTCGCCAACAACCTCAGTAACACTGGTTCCAACTTTCTTCTTGGTAAGAATGTTCCCGCTTACGACATCCAACTGGTAAACGTCCCCACGGTTTCCTAGTTGCGGGGAGTAGGCGATTTTCAACCCATCCCACAACTCAGGATGTGCAGATTCGCTCGCTGACTTAGCATAACCCGCTTTGTAGCTAGGGACTGAATTTTTCTTTAAAGAAAGAGCGCGAGTCGTAGTGGGTTTTGCTACAGATCTTATTTTTTCTAAGAGTGTCAGTGGTTCTTCGGTCGGCAGTGATACTGGTGCGTATCGACGTTGGCGGAACGGTGCTAATGGGTCTTTGCGAATGCTCCGCATTTCATTCTGCGAGAGTTGTCTCTTCCAGAAACAAACAGACTCAAGTTCGCAATCAGGTGCCCGGGTAGTCGCAAATTCTGCATTAAGAAAAGCCCCAGGACTTAAAGTGGTCCACGTTCTGTTGGATGTCGAGTGGTTAGTGTCGTCATTGATGAAAAACAGAATATCGGTTCCGATTGGCTGGATGAACAAGTCAAGCCATTCACCAACTGGGTAAGTGTAATTCGCTAATGATGAGCCACTTATTTTTGCGGACAACGTGCTCGTTACATATATACGATTGTCGCTATCAAACTCAAATAACCTTGCTACTTCACCAGTATCACTGTTTATCTTTACCCTTATATATATTGTGGCTATACCCGTGTAGCCAATTGATGGCACGTTAAACCTTGTTTCGTCCCCATTTCCGGTTGTTTGTACGTTTGTTGGATTCCATATCGGTCTAGCACTTGGACTGTTCAGCGTTGCATTGCTGTTGCTCGCAACATCAATCAGGTCGTTTGTTGCACCCAGACTTGGCACCCATGCCCTGTGCAACCCATCCCACAACTCAGGATAAGCACTCTCACTCGCACTCTTCGCATACCCAGCCTTATAACTAGGCTCGCTTTGCTTAGGACTCTTTAGCCTGATCAGACCACCAGTGGTTTCTTCAGTAGGTGGTTCTTCAACCGTTGTACTTACAGGAAAGTATCTACGCTTGAATTGATCTTGATAACCAGTGCGTGATGCTTGGTAGAGGTCAATCGCTTCGCTGGCGTTTAGTGACCGGCTGTACCATCGAACATCGGAAACACTGCCTTCCCAGTTTTCATTCGGGTCGTTAAAGGCGTACCCAGAGTGTCCTATAGCTATCCTTGTTCCAGATACATGTGGAACAAGTTCTATGCCTGCCGCTGTGCCCTGACTCACTCCATTGATAAAGAACTCAAGCCTGCTCTCGTCCCAGACTCCTAGATAGTGCGTCCATTCTGTTCTCAAAAACGGCTCGTTAGCGTCAACAGTCGAAGTGTTCGTTCCATCCTGAATCCCGAACCGCATTGCGTTTACGTTTGGGTTATAAAGGAAGAGCATGTCGCCTGCGAGATTGCCGCTCAGATTCCGTCCTAGCGGTGACTTATATCTGGCGGAATCGAATATATTTGATTTTGCCCAGACCGAGACTGCCCCCTGCTTACCCGACCATTGGTCGCTGTTAGGAAGGTAGACCAGCTCACTCTGGCTTGCTCCAGCAGAATTAAAGTCAAGTGCGAACCTGCCAGTCGGTCCTGCTGTACGCCAATCGTTCGCTCCGAGGAAATCGAAAACACCGTCTGTGTCACCAACGATGTCCCGCAACACTCTTCCTCCCTGCTCGCTGAACGCATACCAATGCTCCAACCCCTTATTCAGAGGATCATTCCAATTGACTTCGTTCGTGTTGCTGGCTGATCTGATTTGCATGGTTGTCTCTGGCGTGCAGTGGTGGCAACAAAGGCTGGGAGCAGAACACTCCCAGCCTAGTCAACTTAAACTCAGTCTTGGATCTGAGTTACAAGTGGTGTCATGCGAACAGCCATTTCAACGGCATCAGAGTTAAACGCATCTCCCGCTGAATTGTTCACAACAACAAGCGTACCAAATCTTGCTCTTGGTGTAAAGGTACTAACGTTAGTATCAATCTGCACCGTGGTCGCTGCTTGTACGGTGGCGACCATTGACCCAAGATACTGAAGCTGCTTGAGCGAATCGGTCAGGTTGGCACTGTACCCAGTATAAGCTGCGTCTGATCCGCCAACGCCACCGGAGTTATTAGTTCCAGCCGTAGCGTTATTACTCCACGAAACATAAAAATCAACAGTCTCGCCAGCGGTAGGAGCGGTTGCCCACTCAATACTCGCTCCAAGCACGTATTCCAAATCTATGTTTGCACTAAAGTCTAATTTGTCACTTTGACGAGCCGCACCAGCGGCCAAGCTAGTTAGATCAATTTGATCTGTTCTAGCGCCCATACCTTGATTATTGACATAATCTGTAGCGTCGGCCACAACAATTGGTGTGCCTATAGTAATTTTTGCACTATCTGGTAAAGCCATTATTTATTCTCCTTTATAGTCTAGCTTGAATAACGTCGCCAGCGCGGACAATACCAACGCCAAGCTCTTCGCCTCTGCTGATAGCAACAGTTGCTAGCGATTCAAGGCTTGTTTTATCGTCTGCTGTAAGAACACTGTAAGAAACAAGAGCGTCAAGTAGCGCAACACGATCCGCTAAATTTAAATCTAGGGTTGTGTCATCTCTAGTAATCATGAGATATGCTGCCTGAGCCACTGATTTGACTGTATCATCTGCGCCCGATTCTGCGGCGGTTTTGATTTTTTGTAGTCTAGCATTGTTAGCAGACCAAGCCAAAAGCTCGGCGGAACCAATAGGCTCCAGTTTGCTTCTGGTTTTCTCGTTGAGAGATGCAGCGGCGGCACTATCGTCCATTCCACTGTACGCTAGACCCAGAGGGTCTGTATCTAATTCTGTTTTAATAGTTTGGATTCTCATTATGACTCCTTAAATTATGTCGCACTTACCTCCAGCGCAGGCAAGTTCCTGTTCTGGTTTTACGTTATTTGTTTCTTCAATCACATTTGTGAAGTCAACATCTTGATATTCTCTTTGCATGTCAACCCACTCCTTCCAATTATACACATCCTTCATGCAATATGTTAATAATTTTAAATCTCCATTAAAGTATTTTTCAGAAAACTTGGTGCATCTTTCTACCCATTGCTTTTTACCGTTTCCTTTGACTCTTTCTCCTGTCCCCATAAGGCTGTCACATGCCGCCCAAAGATTGTCTTCCCATAAAGTAAGAGCCACTTCGATCAGACCGCTTACAAACAGTGCGGCATCCCCGTAATGGGCGACCTGTTCGCTTGGCAGGTAAACTGTTGTAAAAGGAGCCTGCGGGTAATCTTTGTCTCCAGAGATTGGCAAAAGAGAGATTCCACAAAAGTATTTTCTGTTTTTGTAAATATATTTTTCTACTTCGTCCCATTCTTCTGGCTTAACATTGATGGTATTACTAACATTATGATTTAACCAAGGCTGAGTACACAGTTCTGGATTTGTGCCATTTAATACCCAGCTTTGTTGTGTAGACTTTACGTACTCTAGTAATTGTATAGCGTCTACTTTATTTTTGGTTTTGCTGCCGTCAGCAACTTCTACGCAAAAAGCCACAACGTCATCACTATCATTGTTGCTCCAAACACTTTCTTCACAAGCGCGAGGGTTTTGTTCTCTAAAATAATTATAAATTGGCTCCATCTTATTGGCTTGTACGCGCCTAATGTATCGCTTGGCATGATGGGGATGAATACCGCTAGAAGTTCCAAGAATACAGCTAGATGTTCCCTCTGGTTTGATACAGGTCGTCCTAGCGGCTTGATTGATACCAAGCATATCTGCAATTCTTTTATTTGTTTTCTTTACAATTGCCGCCCCTCGTTTTTGAATTGTGGAGTTAAGACAAATATCATGCGTTTCCATAATACCAGTCATGCTAACGCCAAGCAGAGCTTCTCTTGCGATGATGCGTTCTGATGCTCCTCCAAGATATTCAAACTCAGAAAATCCTGCTTGTAGCGTGCCAATGATTGTAGCGGCTCGACAAGCATCAAAAAAGTCTTGTTCAGTTTTAATCTTAGAACAATTAATAGTAGACAAATTACACGCCTGCCATCCTGATTCGCCAGTTTTTTCACATACAGGCCACATTCCAATTTCTACACAGGGGTTTACTAGTAGTTCTGTGCTATCTGCCCATACAAATCCGGGTTCGCCAAATTCTTTAACAGATTTCATTAGTTCTGCAAACTGTTCTTTTGTGGTTTCATCACGAAGAAGCAACGCGCTATTGTTGCTGCGTCCACGTTGTGGATTGTCTATAAACCATGTGCCTGTCTTTGCCTTTGCCATTTCTTCGTCATCTGGACTAAAAACACAAATGGTAGCGCTACGACGAACCCCGCCACTAATAACAGCGTCAGCGGTGTGCATAACAATATCGTAAGCTTGGACGGGAGAGAGTTTTGATTGTCCATCTTTTAATGCCTTGTCTAAAATTTTCCTAATGTTTGTTAGAGCTTTTTTAAGCGGCTCTGGTCCCGGCGCTTTTCCTCCGCTAGATTTAAGATATGCTCCAGCAGGACGAATTTCACTATAATCAAAGTTTACGGTTTTTCCAGAATATTCACCAAATAATTCATCTTCTAAGAATTGATCAAAATAACTGGACACAAGAACACCTACAGCGTCACTCCATCCTTCGATTGTATCTGGAATAACATATTTCTTGCTACCTTCTTTTTTAGGAAGAAGTTCTGGCAGTTTATCAATATGATGTTTCTGTACGGAAAATCCAGTACCACAGCCACAAAGAAGAAGATACATACACTCTTGAAAGAATCTCACACGGTCACAGTATGACACAATACAATTATACATTCTTGCATTATGTTTAAAGATTGGAGAGCCGCCAAATTGTAGAGCGCGCTGCGATCCAAGGACGCGCTTCTTGCGCATTTGTTCATAAGCCCATTCAATTTCAGGCAGCACATCTGGTTTGTCTGCATATTTCTCAAGCATCATCTGCTTGACTCTATCTACCGCCTCGTTCCAAGTTTCTCTTCTTTTCTTTTCTGGTATCCAACGTGCATACTTACTAACAAAAGTGTAATCCATTAAAGACTTCAAAGACATTCAATATTCCTCTCGTATATGATATTGTTATTAGATAATTTATTATAACGACAAACTGAGTAAAAATCAAGCAAAACAAATGTCTTACCTAAAAATTTCTACAAAAAAACCCATCCTTTATTGATGTCGCAATGAGTGATCAGATGGGTGTGTTATTATTTTTTAAGGTTGTATATAAAATTATTTACAATCCAGTCTACGATTAATTTAACTATTATACCCATAACAATACTAAAAAATAAACTTCCTACGGCTTCATCTTTAGCTAAATTTTCTTTTACATATTTTTTACAGCTTTTTTTTGCTGACTTTATGTCTATTTCATCCATAGAGCCGCTCTTTATTATAGCCCAATCTTCACAAAGCTGCAAGCATTTTTCAGCAATTTTTATATTGTTTTTGCTGCTGCCAAATTTGTTCAGCATCTTTACTCTTGTACTTTCAGTCGCTTTTAATATTTTTATTTTCTTCATCCTGTAACCACCCATATAAAAAAGGAATGTCTGGTAAATTACTTAACATAACATGACCGCCGTTTTTCCCTAGCTTTATTCCATCTACTTTTGCTTTTACTATTTTAAGGGTAACTTCTGGCTTACATTCATCAAAGTGAATCATTACATGATCTTCCTCTATGGAAACTGAGGGTTTTATTTTTTCATCTGCGAAAATAGTAAATGGACCTTGCTTTAAGCCTTCTTCTGAAAACAGATCTCTTATTTTAAGATATATATCTTCATTCATTATACCACTCCCCAATTTGTTTTGCGGTATGAAAACCAGTCTTGCTTTTTACAAACTTACCATTTATAATTTTAACAAATTCAGGAACGACTCTGGACTGTTTGTACTTATCCATTATAGGTCGGTTTTCTTTTTTATCAATATCAATAATTCTAATATGAGCGTCCTTACTTTCATTTACAATCCATTTTGGATTCATATTAAACTTTGGTATTTCATTATTTTTGAATTGCTGGCAAGGACCACACCAGTAGGCAGTGAAAAGTAAAATTTGTTTATTTCTACCTTGAGCCGTAAGAGGTTGCTGCTCTTGAGTGATATTGGTATTTAAAACTACTTCGTCTTTGACTAACACAATCTCCGGTGTTATATTCACACCAAATGGGTTCTGTGTTGAGTTTTTTTTTACCTCGTCGGTCACGATGGGTACAGCTTGTGATTTTTCACAGTTTTCACAGCCGGGACACGGGGTCTTGTGTCCGTCACCATGTGTTATATATCCAGAGCCATCACATTTTTGGACATCATCTTCGTCGTCTGGAATGCTTTCAGGCTGATATTCATTGACAATAAATGCCACGTACCCTTCATTTTTAGCATGATCAAATGTAAACGCTTTTCTCCCCGGCGAGGAGCCGCCAGGAATAAGTGTCCATATAAAAACCAGAAGTATAATTATAGACATGGCACTTCCACTTATTGTTTTAGATTTACTCATTAAATTATCCTTGTATTAAGCTCTCTGGGTTTGAACCCTTCGTAACCACTGAACGCCCAAGAATCCCCCTTCTTTAAGATTCGACGCTCTATTTCTTCGGCATCTACCCAGAAAGAGCCATTAGGCTGATCATGTCTTTTGGGGCCACTATTCCATGTACCCCAAGAATTTTGCACAAGCACGCCGGGACGCTTATATTCATCATCAACTGCTAAAATTGACATCTGATGCGCCCAGCTACCCTGTGGCCTCGCAAAACCCTCACTGTCTCTTTTAGAAGAAAACCCTTGCATACTAGCGATTGTTACAGCGTAACCATTAGCGATCAAGTCACGAACTTCTTCATAAGTAGTTACTTTAGACACCGTTTGAATAGGATGCTTTTTTGCGGTAGGGATCAAGCTTTTTGGAACGCCAGCGCCGCCTCTACCCCAGCTTCTAGCCTTTGAGCCACTGTAGGTTGTCAGGTCTACATTTCCATACTTACCTCTTGGTAGCGCTCCGTACTCATTAACATACCTTGCTGCCCATGCCCCAATAGAACCGTCGCCTCTGATTCTACCTCCACCAATTTGAACACGACTGCCAGCATAAATATCTTCTGTGGCAGTCTCCTCGACCCATTCTTCAAATTCGTTTTTCAATATTATATCTACAGACTTTACTGCATCAACAGCATAAGCCGCACCATGAGCAACACAATCCCCTATAGTTTGTTTTCTCTTGGGATATTGTCCATTAGAGGCTTTCCTTATAAAGTCATACAAAAGAACTCTTTTTCCTTTGCCTGAATCTTTAATAGGAGTCCAGATATCAGAAAAAACAGGAAATGGCAAGTCGTTCATCACAGCTTCTACTGCCGCTGGGTCGTCGATCCAGCCATCATTACCTCCAAGAAACTCACTCATATTTAGTCGCCTCTGCTAAGTCTTGAAAAATTTTAGCAAAATCTTTTCTGTCTTTTGAAGACTTTAATTCTTTAGGTTCTTGATAATCTACAGAAATTAAGTAATCTGAAACAGCGTCTGTTAGGTTTGGATATTTTTCTCTATCCCAACCGTAGGATGTTTGTACTTTTCCTAAAATAGAATCAAACGCTGCGGTCATCTGCATTGTTTTACAATTAACAAGATACTCGCCAGCGCCAGAAAAAAGCTTATGAATCAATAGTTTATCTTCCTGAGATTCTATTTCATCAAAAGCTGCCTGTACAGCCAGTAATTCATCGGTCATTTCTGACACGTTCATCATGACTAATCGTTTTTCATAAACATCAACGGGTTGTTGATAAGAGCATCCAGAAAACAAAACTAAAAATACTAATAAATATTTATTCATCTTCTTTTTCCTTATCGCAAACATCTGCAAAAAGAATA
>Ga0208899_1000491_pt1 | contig 29589 bp, 37 predicted proteins | sample VirMetDEL_Nov_24_FD_184518 | JGI IMG/M metagenome (GOLD analysis project Ga0208899, IMG submission 184518) | Aqueous microbial communities from the Delaware River and Bay under freshwater to marine salinity gradient to study organic matter... | ecosystem: Environmental > Aquatic > Marine >... | reverse complement strand
GCAGGCAACGAAAAGGAGACAAAGTGAACGAAGAACATTACGAACAGATTAAAAAAGGACCGGAAACCTGGAATGCCTACGTATCGGCGAAGAGGGAAGAACACCTGTCCTGGAGGGCGGACCTCTCCAGGGCGAACCTCCCTGGAGCGAACCTCTTCAGGGCGAACCTCTCTGAGGCGAACCTCTCTGAGGCGGACCTCTCCAGGGCGGACCTCTTCAGTGCGAACCTCCCTGGAGCGAACCTCCCTGGAGCGAACCTCTCCAGGGCGAACCTCTTCAGTGCGGACCTCTCTGAGGCGAACCTCTTCAGGGCGAACCTCTTCAGTGCGGACCTCTCTGGGGCGAACCTCTCCAGTGTAAAAATAGGTTGGGACGTGCCTAAAATAACCGACAAAGACAAAGCTGCGATCGCCAGAGCGGTCAGGGGGGAACTATACGATCAAATGTCGTTTGGAGACGTTTGCGGCACCAAGGGATGCTTGGCTTTCCACATCGTTAAGAATGTGGAAGGAGGTGAGGTTTTTGCCGCATGGTTTCGAAGCATTCCGTTTGCTGGGGCTATGATTTGGCCAGACGCGTCCCATCTTTTTTACCAAGGTAATCCCGAACCTGTGTTGCGGTTTACAGAGGAGTTTTTACCAAAAGAAGGAGACAAAAAGCAATGAGCGACTGGCGAGCGATGGCTGAGGCACCTAGAGACGGGACCGAGGTGATTGGGAAGTATGATGACGGGGAATACTTGGTCTTTTGGTCAGATGACCGGACCTGAGCGGGTTACGGAAATGATGGGGCTTACCCCAGGCTTGGCTCAGGTTGGGCCAGTGCAGACGACGAGATTTACAGGTATGTGATGGACGAACCAGAAGCTTGGAAACCGGTAGAGGAGAAAAAGCAATGAACGAAGAGCTAAAGACAAAAGCAAACGAGCTGCTACTGCGGCTGTTGGACAGTGTAGAATACGCAGCGGAGTTGGTGAAATGAGCATAGCAAACGAACCAGCGTATCCAACCAAGCCAGAGTTTCTAGGAGGCGACTGGCGTCACGGCCTCACCAAGCGGGAATACTTCGCCGCTAAGGCGATGGCGGGGTTATTGGCTTCCCCTGACTGCTCCGCCTCCGCTGAAGATGAGCAGATAGTTCGGGCTTCTGTAGACATCGCCGACGCACTGATCGCAGAGCTTGGAGGAAGGAGAGGGGTGAGGATTAGTGGACCTAACACATAAACGCGAAGTATGCGGGATAGAACATAAGGAGAAAAGATGGAAGAAATTTGGGAAGCAGACTTTCGGGAGTGGTGCGAGTTGCAGTTTGAGTTCGGCTATGAGCCGGACAACGAGGAGCACCAACTACTGCGCCAAGCGGCTCAGTTCGCCTGGCACAAAGGCTGGGAAGCGCGGGAGGCGGCGGAATGAACGACTGGCAACCCTTTGACCCCGACGACAAGGCGACTTGGCCGGATGAGGGAGAGAATGTTCTGGTTTGGGATGAGGGCGCTAAAGCGTGGCGAGAGGCTCAGTTTGTTGGCGGTCACTTTTTCCGCTTAGGGTATGAGGTGCTAGACGTCACCCACTACTGCATTCCCGAACCGCCCGGCGCACAAGACACGGTGAGGGTGCCAAGAGAGCTTACTGCCGAGAACGGGGCTAAGGCAGCGCTATTAGGAGAGTTTTCGACTGCCTCTACCCAACATTGCCCGGAGTGTGACGGGGACGGCTGTGAGGACTGTTCCGGTCAGGGATACTTTCAGTATGAGGTGTTAATCGATTGGACCAACATCAAGGCCATCTTCAGGGCAGCAATCAAACACTTCGAAGGAAAGGGGTCGAATGAGTGACAAGCGGTCTCCATGCCCCAACTGCGGGGGCAAAGTCACCTTTCCTGAAAGCCCTCTAGCAGAAGATGGCCATGACGGTTGGCCGACGTTGCATTGCTACTCTAGTTGTGGATACAGCATCTCCGCCAACACCAAAGCCCAAGCTATCGCCCACCACGAGCGGTTAGCGGGGCGGTGTCGGTGGAAACTGAAGCATGACAAATCGTTGGGTCTATCCGCCTGGTGGGGAGAGTGTGGCGCTAAAGCTGTCGTTAGTGATGACTACTGCCCGAACTGCGGCAAGAAAGTGGAGGAAGTGAGATGAGCATTGCCCAACCAACAGCAGCAGACATTAGACGGCAGATGGCAAAAGCCTATCTTCGGGGCTTCGGTGATGCAGCATCTTTCAACCCTCAACGAGAGCAGCAGTCAGCACAGTTGAACGAGGCTTACTCCAGGGGCTTCACTGATGGGTATAACGCCAGAAGGAAACATTCATCTGATTATAACCGAGAGATCGGGGCTCACTTTGAAAGGATCACTACACAATGACCAACGAAATCGAAAAGTATAAACCTGACATGCCCGAAGCGTTCTATCTCTGCAATACGTGCGATGAGAATAATTGCAAAAGACCTAATGATCTATTCTGGGAGCCGATAGCAGGCGAATGGATTTGCCGCGAGTGTTGGTTTGCTGAGGACCACCCAACAACTGACCCGCTATTCGATGAGGAGCCCAAGGGGTTGAGCCTGGAAGCGTTCTTGTTACGAGAGAAGGAACAAGAGCACGCCGCAGCGATCAAAGCCGAACGGGCGAGGGTGTTGGAGGAGGTTGAGAGGCTAGTGGAAAGGGTGTCAGAAAACTGGAAAGTGGAGTCCTTCCGAACGCTGGCAGACGAGGTGTCTGAAGAGATTTTAGAAGGCATTCAAAAACTCAAAGAAGCACAATGACTTTCGAAAACACAGACCCATTGGTAGAGGTTCGCCACATTGGCCGCGGCAAAACGGGGTGGCTACTCTGGGAAGACTGGCATGCCTATTGGGAGCACGGCGGCAACTGGTATCGAACTATGGTCCCCTCTGGCTTTCTGTCTGACAAAGCCTCTGTCCCCCGTCCGCTGACACTACTAGCGGCACGCGATGAGTTGGGGTTAAAGGGGGTCATTATCCACGACTGGATTTACAGTAACAAGGGGAAGGTGGCTGTGGAGAAGTGGTTGGATAATGGGGCAACTAGTGCGTGGATGCCGCTACCTTTTGAAGCCCGATTCACCCGCCGCCAAGCCGACGCCCTGATGTTCCGCTTCTTCCGCGAGGACAAGGTTGAGCCACGGTGGAGGAGACGGGGAGCTTACAAACTGGTGCGGCTGAATAGCCGGTTGCGGGGGGATGATTGGTGAACCTAGCCCCAACACCCGAACAAATCGAAGACAACAACAAGCTGCGAGAGCAGATATACAGAAAGCAAAAAGAGATGAGTGAAGCAGAGGAAACAGTAACGATCACAAAGAAGGAATACGACAACCTGAAGAAGGACAGCGATTGGCTGCTGTGCCTGAAGAGTGCTGGAGTCGATAACTGGCAGGGCATCGACTGTGCCTATGAACTGCAAAGGGAAGCGGAATGAAAAAAGGAAAACGAATACCCCCGAAGGAAGGCCGCTTAGTCGGTCGTCGCGTCTTAAACGCAGAACCTAGCCAGGATCAGCAGAGGGATTGGGTGGTTGAAACCACTTCTCACGGCCTTCCATCCTCCGTTGATTTGCGGGGGAGTGTGCACAAGATCTGGTCGGAGCCCTATAACCAGGGCCGAACCGGAAGTTGTGTTGGCCAAACGGTTGCTAAGGTTTTGCATTGGCACTTGCTGAAGGAAGGCAAAGTTGAGCGGCACAACATCCACTATGCACCGTCTGTGCGCTTCCTGTGGATGGCTCCCAAGGAGTTTGATCGGTGGATCTTCTATCCATCGACCATGTTGCAGTTGGCCGGCACCTACACAAAAGACAGCCTAGACATCCTGCGAAAGCATGGTTGCCCGACTACCAAGGATCTGCCATTCCGATCCTCAGGCAGCATGTTGCCGCCAACAGAGTTCTACAAGCGCTGCGAGGCGTACAAAATCAAATCCTACTACGCCGTCAGCCCCTTTGTGCAGGACAAGATCAAATTCAACGAGCACGGGATGAAGTGGTGGCTGGCTAACGAGGGGCCAATTGTCACCCGCTTCAATGTCGATGACGCCTTTATGCGCGCAAACCGCAGAACCGGGATCCTTCGACCTGGTTCGGATAAGCACAACTATGGCGGACACGCTTCGGCTCTCGTCGGCTACGACGAGGAAAGCGTATTGCTGATGAACAGCTGGGGAACTGCCTGGGGTGACAGAGGGTTGCTGAAGTTAAGCTGGGAATGGGCAAAAGAGAACCTAACGGAAAGCTACGGCATAAAGGTTTAGTTCGCTTTTTGTTTCAATTAGGTGTATAGTCACCACTGATGTCACCAATTGAGCTGGGCGACTATGCGGAGCAGTTGTTCGCTGCGGAAGTAATTAGAAGGGGGATGCTGGTGAGCTCGCCGATTGCGCCAGCATCTCCCTATGATTGGGTGGTGGACAATGGTCGGGATCTGTTAAGGGTTCAGGTGAAGGCAACAAATGATCTGATGAAAGGGTCTCGTTCTCCTCGTTATCGGATTTTTACTACTAAACGTCAGAATAATGATTCAGGCCGAACAGCTTACTCAGCTTTGGAGGTGGACTTCTTTGCCGCCTATGTCCACGGGTGGGAAACGTGGTTCATTATACCGTTTTGTAGCGTTAAAAGCGACCGGGTGCATTTCAGCGCAGGCAAAAGCATCGGGAAGTATGCCGAGTATAAAAACAATTGGTCTGCATTAACATCTAGGGAAAATGAGTAGTCACAACGAAGAAGCCACAGTGAGGAATTGGGAAGAGCTGCTGTCAGTTATCCGGGAAACAGATGCAACTTGTCATAACAACCTCCTTAAGTGCAAGCCAGAGAGAGTGAACAGGAGGACGGTAATTCTCTACTCAGCTCTAACTCCGAAACAGAATTTCGCATACAAAGAGGTTATAAGGGAAGCCTCCCGCAAGCTTTGGCAGCATAGGGTTGCCGTTAAGTGGCGAGAATTCCCTGAGGGCGATGAGTTCTTAAAGGAGGGGCACCCGAGACCTGCCCCCTTAATTGTTGAAGATATCAAAGATTTGCCGAAAGAGGCTTACCCTTTGCAGGCGAAAATTAGGGGGTTCTACCCGAACAATCGCATCATTTTGACGGAGCTAGGCAATGCTCGTTGTAAGGATGCCCGAGCCTTCGCTATGGGGATGGAGGTGGCTGTGACAAGGGAGGGTGATTGGCTGTTCGTCAAAGGGCTGCCCAGAAACCGGTTTAAGTATTAGTGGCAATTCAGTGGACTAAACACCCCATCCTTAAGCTGCCTACCGCTGAGCAGGTAGAAGCTCTCGGCGTAGAGAAGGCTTTTGACTTGTGGAAGCGCCGGGAAGCCCTCATTAAGGCCGAAAAGACCGATCCGTTTAACCACGGGATGGATTGGCACAACTCAGGCGGCCACTTCCAGCATTGGAAGGCAATGGATGAGCTGTTTGAGGATCCTGATATCACTACGATCTACCTATTCGGTGGAAACAGGTGCATTGAAGGGGGTACGCCTATCTATAATCCTTTAACGGGTGAAGAGGTTGCAGTTTCAAAGATTAAAGGAACGCACAAAGTTTTAGCCAAAGGTAAGGATTCAGAGCTTGTTACTGCTGATGCGTTGGAGCCTTTTGTAAAAGGTGAGGGCTTGTTTTTGGAGGTGTTCCTTTTAGGGGGCAGATCGTTTAAGGCCACAGAGCATCACAGGGTTATGCGCCGAACGGGCAGATATATTGCTGTTTCTGAATTACGTTGCGGTGACCAGCTTTGGAATCCATTAGGATATGATATTGTGACAAACATTAGGCCGGCTGGAGCTGGCCCTGTGTGGGATTTCAGGGTGCCATTCTATGACAATTACTGGGCTTGTGGGGCGGTCCATCACAACTCAGGAAAAACTGAGTACATGGCCAAGCGCCTCGTCCAAAAGATGGCTGCTACTCCTGGTTACGCCGCTTGGGTTGGTGGCTTGTCTGGTGAGAGCAGTATTCAGGTGCAGCAACACGCCATCCACCGCTACATCCCGAAGGAATGGGCAAGGCAGAGAAGGGGTGTGCGTCAGGTTAACAATATCGCCTTCACCCCGAAGAACGGCTTTTCAAATGGTTCCTTCATCGGCCCTAACGGCTCCTCCTGCCGCTTCAAAAATTACACACAGGATGTAAAGACGCTGGAAGGTGCTAACCTGGATCTTTTCTGGGCAGATGAGCTGGTTCCGCAGACCTGGGTGGAAACAATGAAATACCGTCTGATCGACCGTAGAGGAAAGATGGTGAACTCATTTACCCCCATCGAAGGATACTCCCCAACGGTTAAGCACGCCATGGCAGGCCATGTGGTCACTAAGTGGCTTCCCTGCGACAAGCGGGTGATGCCGGAAGGCAGGATGCCATTCATTGGTCGCACTCGGTCAGGTGATGCAATCATTTGGTTTTTCTCAGAGCACAACCCTTACATCAGTTGGGATCACTTCAAAAAGTCGGCCCTGTCTGGCAAGACATCTACTGAGAAGGAAATCCGGGCCTACGGCTACGTCAGGAACCCGATTGTCGGCAAGTTCCCACGCTTCGGGGATGCTCACATTGTTAAGCCTGAGCAGATCCCATCCGAGGGCACCAACTATATGTGCGTTGATCCGACCGGTGGAGATCGCAACTGGTTTATGGTTTGGCTGCGGGTGGACAACCTGGGCCGAATGTTCGTCTACCGAGAATGGCCGAACTTGGCCCGATACGGCGAATGGGCGGTTCCTAGCAGCAAAGCCGATGGTTCACCGGGGTCAGCTCAAAAGGCAGACTGCGGGCGCAACCTAGCTCAATACAGAAAGCTAATCCGCGAGCTGGAGAGGGGTGAGCGGGAGCCTTTAGTGCGTTACATCGACCCGAGGGCAGGCAAAGCGCCAATCTTATCGGCCAAGGAAGGCAACTACAGCCTGATCGATCACCTAGCCAAAGACGTGGTAGATGCCGAAGACAACCTCAGCGAGCCGGGGATGGTTTTTATTCCGGCAGCTCACACCGAAATCGACGAAGGCGTACAGGCAATCAACAACCTGTTGTCTTACAATATGGAAGAGCCGATAACGGTTCTAAACGAGCCGAAGCTCTACATCAGCGAAGAATGCGGCAATCTGATCTACTCACTGCGAGAGTGGACAGGTGAAGACAAGGACAAGGGAGCTTGTAAAGACCCTGCCGATGCATTACGTTACTTAATCACCATGGATCCATTCCACGTCTCTCCAGGGACATCCTACGACCAAGGCGGGGGCCACTACTAGGCCCTGTGACAGAAGATAAACTCTTAGAATCAACAGCCCCTAACGTCTCCGAGCTGGTAACAGATTTTACCAGATCATTTTCGGACCGCAGGGTTACCAACCGCATCCGAGAGGCTGACGAAAGCCGCTACGCCTATTGGCAAGGCCAAGCAGCCGACGGTAGAAAGCACGCCGTAAACTACGGCAGGCAGGTTTTCCCGTGGGAAGGTGCTTCCGACAGCCGCATCCACCTGGTTGATAATTACATCAACCATTACGTGGCATTGCTGGCTGGGGCAGACAACCGCTGTGCCCTGAACGTCAATCCGGCTGAATACCAGGACGTAGAGAATGCCTCTGCTGTCCAGCTGTATATGAATTGGCTGGTTAGCACCCTGCTAAACCCTAGCTGGGATGATGAGCTGGAGCTGGCTCAGCAGTATGCAGCCCACTACGGATGGGCAGGTGTTCACACCCTCTGGAAGCGTTCCCAGCAGATGAGCCCTCGGGAGCTGACCATCGAATCAATGGCAAAGTCGATGGGGGTAGAGGATCCAGCAGAGATGGTGGCTGCTTTTGATCAGAACTCTGACATGCTGGCAGACATCTTTGCCACCTCAAACCCTCAGTTCAAAGTATCCGAGGTTAGGAAGAAATTTAAGGAGCTTCGCACTAACGGGAAGACTGTAATTGAAATGCCGGAAATAGTCTGTGACCACCCGGAAATCGTAACCCTAAAGCCGTTTTACGAGCTCCTATTCCCGCCTGAGACCAGAGAAATCCACCGAGCGCGGGTAGTCTTCAGGCGGGATTCATTTACTGTAGCAGAGCTGGAAGATAGGGCGCAGACCGATGAGTGGGATGAGCAATGGGTTGAGGAAGTCAAAGCGACTGCTGGCCGATACATCAACCACAACGACGAAGGCATCAGCCCAGCCCAGCAGACCGTTGATTCTGCCAATGATCATCAGAACATGGTTGAAGTCATCTATGCCTATTCTCGGCGGGTGGATGAGCATGGCCGGCCTGGTGTTTACCTGACGGTTTTCAGCCCTCACCACAAGAACGATGACACGGGAGAGCCTTCCTACGCCAGCCATACGCTGGTTAAAGAGGCGGGCGGCAGGATTCCGATTGAGGTGTTCACCCGCGAACGGACAACTAGAGAGCTGTTGGAATCCCGAGGCATCCCCGACATCTGCGGGACGTGGCAAACGGAAATCAAAGGGCAGGTCGACATGGTGTTTGACCGCTCCAACCTAGAGACCTTGCCGCCACTGAAAGTGCCTCACCGCTACGGCAACCGCATTAGTGTTGGCCCAGGCAAACAACTCTCAGAGCAGAGACCGGGAGACATCACCTGGATGGAGCCCCCGAAAAAGGGGCCGGATGTTGCCTTGGCTAACATCGAAAGTGTTCGTCTACGTGCAGATGAGTATTTCGGCGTGCCGAATCCTGCAATTGATCCGGCTCAATCCCAGGTTAAAAACCAGATGCACGTCAGCCGCTGGCTGCGCTTTAAGGGCACCATTCTTAACAACGTCTGGGAGCTGGTTCAGAAGTTTGGCAACGATAAGGAATTCGGTGAGGTAACAGGCACGGGATTACCAATCCCAGAGGACACAAAGAAATACAATTTCAGCCTCTCCTTCGACATTAGGGAGTTGGACAGCGAGTTTACCAACAACCAGCTGAAGGCAATCTCTGAGATCGTCTTACCGAATGACTTAGCTGGCCAGATTGACCGCAGAAAGCTGCTAGAGATGCAGCTGCGGATTATCAACCCAACCTTCCCTGAGCAGCTCCTGCTGGACAATAAGCAGGCCGCTCAGCAGATGTTTGAAGAAGAGAACAATACTGTCGCTTTGATGGCTTTGGGTAATCAACCGCAGCTGCGGGAAAACGACCCATCAGCCCAGATCAGAGCGCAGTTTGTCAATCAGATCATTGGCAACAATCCGAAGTATATGGAACTGATGCAGTCCGATCCGCAGTTTGTTGAGCTGGTCCAGACGTATATGAAAAACCTTAATATGTCTGTGATGCAGCAACAGAATGCAATGACGGGCCGGCTGGGTGTGAATCAAAATGGTTGAAGTTGAACTAACAGACGAGGAGCGCGACGCGCTATTACTGCCGGAAGTAAGCCCTGTAAGAAGGGGATTAGACAAGCTGATTGAGGGCTTCATTCAGACCGAGCAGGAAGCAGTCTCTGACCCTCGTCATACTCCCGACAGTAGGCAGTTTGAGGCAGGCAGATTGAGCATGGTTTTAGAGATGCGGCAGCACCTAGAAACGCTCTACAAACCCCGCCCAGAAGACGCTGAACCTGCCTCCGTTGACAGTTGAGGTGTCTATACACTACCTTAACCTTACCAGGGAAACTAATGGGTTCTGCGCGCCCCTTTAAGCACGCTGTCTGTCTACTTGTGAGACGTTAAACCACATGCCTACAGAAGTTGATACTGCTACCGAAGATTCCACGGTAGAGGAAGCCCCATTGGATTCACTGTCACTAGTGCAATTACTGACTAGTGATGCTCCACCTGAGCCGGATGAGGCAGTGACGGAGGAGGCGGAAGCTGAGACTGAGCTGGAAGAAGCTCAACCAGAGGCCGAGGAACAGGAAGCCCTAGAAACTGAGCAAGAGCAACCTGAGCCACAGCCTGACGGCAAGCAAAAGCGGATCGATAAGCTAACGGCGCAAAAGTCGGAGCTGAAGGAGAAGATTGCGAGCCTGGAAGATCAGCTGAAGCAAGCAAGCGAAAGCAAACCGGCTACACCTGAGAACCAGATTCAGAACATCACATCGATCTCTGAGCTGGAAAGAGTTGAGCAGGAAGCAATTCAGAATGAATTGTGGGCGAAGCAACAGCAGAAGCTTTTGGGAAGAGACCCTGAAAAGGTTTCTAAGAACCTAAAAGAGCTGTTTGGAGCGGAGCCTGACGACCCTGAGCAATTCTTAGATGAGCTGGAGTTAGCAGCCGTTGAGCTTCAGAGAAGCAAACTGCCGCAGGCCCGTAAACGGATTGAGTTGACCAATCAATGGGATGTTCAGGCCGAGCAAATTTACCCTTGGGTGAATGATCCCGAGGACCAAAACGGGGCTGTTATACAGGATGTTCTAAAGAAGTTTGGCGACTTGCGGCTAAGGGAAATCCCGATGCACAAAATTATGCTGGCCAGAATGGTTGGCGGTGCAATCCGGGAGCGAGAGGCAGCACAGAAAAAGGCAGCCCCTAAACCCAAAGCTCAACCAACTCCACAACCAGGTAAGCCGGCAGGCGGGAAGCCTCGGAAGGTTACCAGCCAGGAAAAAGCTGACGCAGCAGCCAAGCGGGTTAGAGAAGGCGGTGGAAGAGCCGCTTTAGCAGAACTGATCCGGGCAGGCGCATACCAAGAACAATAATTTGCTCAGTTTAGAAACAACTGATACATGGCATCTGGACTATTAGAACGAAATCAGATCCACAAGCGCGAAGACGTGCTGGATTTGATCACTCGGACAGACGAAAAGCAAACACCGTTTACCTCTCGCGTAAGGAAGGGCCGAACGCCTCACAATACCTTTATGCAGTGGACGGTGGACGCATACGACCCCCCAAAGCTTGGCGGTGTTGTTGATGGGACCGACGTTTCCACCTTCGAAAACCACGCAGAGAACCGCGCAATGCTGCGCACCTATCTGCAAACCCACCGTCGAACGGCGAAGGTTAGCCCTGATGCACAAGAGGTGTCTGATGTGGCTGGTTTGAAGGGCGATGAAATGTCTGAAGCAATCGCTAAGAAGCTGGAAGAGATCGGCCGCGACATCGAAGCAACCTGCCTTTCTGACCAAGAGCACCAGGAAGACGACGGAGCAGAAAACCCGCGGCTTGGACGAGGGTTGGGTATCTGGATTCGGGACACAACCAACATTGCAGCTCAAACGCTGTATGAGGTTCCCGAGGCTTACCGACCAAACGCAAACCAGATCGTCACCACGGCAACGGCGAACATCACCGAAGATGACATCCAAACTCTCTTCCAGGAAATCTACGACCAGACTGGTATGAGCGGCAGTTACGCCCTTGTCTGTGGTTCTACGCTTCGACGACGAATCACCGATATGACCCGGTTTGCGCAGTATGCAGACAGTGACGCTGCCAAGTTCAGCCGGCAGTTCAACTACGATGGTGGTGGAGCCCGAGTTCGGAACTCTGTTTCGGTCTACGAAGGCGACTACGGCACCGTTGAGGTGGTCAGCTCCAACTTCATTGGAGCGGGTGCCCCTCCTGCTACGTTCGCAACCGACAAGGGCCGAGGCTACCTCCTGGACATGTCTAAGGTGGAGCTTGCCTCCTTCAAACAGCCAACCGTCAAACCTCTACCGAACCTCGGTGGTGGTGAGCGGACTTACATCGAAGCCAAGTGCGCTCTTCGCATTCTGAATCCTCTTGGTTTGGGACAGTTCAACACAGCACTCAGCTAAGAAAGAGGATCTGAAGACATGGCAATTCAACCATCTAAACTAGGCTACGAAGCACAGGCCAGAACTGGCTTCACCCATCAAATCGTCGTAGAGCACGGTGATTTCACCAACTCAACGAATACGCAGACGTTTACGGTATCTGTCCCAGCCGGGATGGTGGTAGGCAAAGCCCTCCACCGCTTGGTGACAGACTTCGACAGTTCTGATGCAACCCTTACTTCTCTGGCTTACATCGTCGGGGATGGTGGCTCAACCAACCGCTTCCTTACCTCTACGGAGGTCTGTGTGGACGCAACCGAGGTTGACTACAAGGCGGGCGCTCTCAGCAACTACTACGTCTACACGGCAGCCGACACCATCGACATCACCTTTACGGCAACGAGCGGCAAAGACATCAGCACTGTGAACGCTGGTAAGCTTGTCGTCCTGTTGCAGATGTTCGACTCGGCTGACTTCGCATAATTACCAAAACAGCCCTGCCTTGGGTTGTGATGGTTCCCTGGAACGGTGGGGGAATTCGCAGTCCCCCACCACTTTAACTTATGGAAAACATACTAGAGAAAGTTGCAGCTCAGAGGGCCGAGCGGCACTACACCAACTACGAGAAGCGCAATGCTCAGGCTGAGCGAGAAGCGCAAGAGATTGCTCGTAGCAACCAAGGATCCAGGTCTATCAAAGGGCTCGGTCAGCTGAAGTATGAAATCCCTGGCAACGTCGCCAAGGAGTGGATGCACCAGGAACACAAAGACATCCTGCGCGACCCCGATTTCATCAAATACCAGCAACAGAAGAACCCTGAGCTTTTCGCTAAGCAGGACCGAAGGCGGAATACTGTTGGCTACGGCGACTAGGTGAAAACTGTCGATTACAGCCTAATCTACGACAACGTTCTGAACCTTGCCGGCATTGAGCAGGATCTGGACGGCGTTAACCAGGTGGCACCAGGCAAGGTGCAGTGGAGGTTGCTAAGAGACTTCGTTAACAACCGGCTTAAACTGGGCTGGAACCAGGCCCGATGGCCAGAGCTTTGCGTTATTGAAAGCCGAACGGTTACCCAGTCTGGCGGTGTTGAAGGCAATTACGTTGCCCTAAATCAGAGCGGCCAGAACGAGATCGAAACGGTCTTTGAGGTTTGGGATAAGAACCCGAAGACAGCCGCTGACGGCACTCCAGTTGATTACTTCTTATCTGAGAACGGCATTCAGCTGGACACAACGCTAACGGCTGTCTGGGTGCATTACAGAAAGCAGCACCCACGTCTTACCGGCAATCTTTACAGTAAAGCAACCGGCACCAATTACGCAGTAGGTGAGCAGGCTTACGACAACAACTTGGGCAACTTTTACACCGCCCTAGAGGCTATTACCGGTGATGGATCCACCGACAACAGCCCGAACGCACAGCCAAGTAAGTGGAGCTTAGTAGAGCTTCCAGATGTGCTTCGAAATTTCTTAATCCGAGGCACGTATGCCGATTACTTGCGGCACGACGGCCAGATGGACAAGTCGCACCCAGCAGAACGGGATGCGCAGGCAGCCCTGGACCAGGAGGTTAACCAGCTGGAGACCATCCAGGGGCAGGACGTAAGATACAAAGTAACAGGATACTGATGAGCGGATTAACACTACACGGCAAAGTGCCTGGGCAGATGAGTTCCCAGCAGATTGAAATCGGCTCGCACGGTGATCCTTTCCCGGAGCCGAAGGACTACCTGGATGGATCTGACACAACCTACACAGGCGATATTAAGTATCTGTATGGCCATGGAACAGGTGGCGCACTCTGTAACATCAATTACAAGTCTACTGAGATTGGATTGAGAACAACTGTTCGCATCATCGGGCTTTACCCTACCAACGCCTCTTCTGTGACTTGGACCGGCGACGGCGACATTACCGTTTACTAAATGCTTTTAACAAGGGCTCCACTTCTTTGCTCAGCAACTCTTCTGGACGGTCTACCCGCTTCAGATGAGCAAGACTATTGGGTGGATCACTTAGGCAGCATCGTCTGCACGGACACAGGTCAGCAGACAATCACCAGCAACATTATTTTCTACTGGGCAGACCACAGGGGCAACACGGTTTGTGACCACCTTGGCAACGAAACATCCCTTTACCACGTAAGATGAGCACTAGACTAAAAGACTGGCCAACAACGGCAACAACCGTCGATTCCGATGATTACTTCGGGATGGACGGTGCAACCAACAATTCGCAGAAGATCCTCGGCTCATCCCTGAAGACGGACTTCGCGAGCACTTTCAGCGGAGACGCAACCACCTATAAGCTGTGTGAGTTGGACGGATCCAATAAGATCCCCGTCTCCCGTCTGCCTGCTGGTGCCTCCACCGGCAACGACTTAGGCGATCATAACGTTTCCACCAACACACCCACTGTCATTGACGGCACAGGCACGCTCTCCGATTACTACACGGTAACGGTGGGTGGCTCTAGGGACTACGGTTCCGGCAGTATTACGCTCGCAGCCGGCGACATCCTGCGCTATGACGGCAGTGTCTGGTACAAGGTGCCTGGTGTTGCCAACCTTTTTGATGGATCAGCAACCCAAGCTGCCGCTGCAACTGCTGGTGATTACCTCCAAACGGCAGATGTCAACGACCGAACCAGTGCGCGACAGCCTAGCAATGGAGGCTACTATAACGGCACTGATTCGGTTAATACTGTCGCTGACACTAACCTGCTATCCTTCGGTAACTCCACGACCGACTCACCTTTCAGTCTAGCTGCGGAGTTCGAAATCGATGATCTGACAAGTGGCTTTGACATCGTTAGCAAAATGAAGAACCCTAATTATGAGTGGAGGCTAACAGTTGATACAGGAGGGTTAATCTCATTATCCCTTTGGGATAACGGGGTCATAAATAAACTGATTGCTAAAGGCACGACTGTTCTTACCACGGGAAAAAAACACCACGTAGTTGCTACTTACAACGGAAACGCGTCGTCTTACACTGACATCAATCTCTATTGGAATGGCGAAGCCGAAACTCTGACGGATGCCTCTGGCGGCTCCTATGTTGCTATGCACAACACGTCTCAGGCGGTAGAGATCGGCGAAGGGAACGCAGTCCACGCAAACGGGAAGATTCACAGCGTTCTCATCTTCAACCGTGAACTCACGGCTACACAAGTGGCGAGGTTGGGAGTGACCGGGAACAGCGTAGAAGTCGCCGACCAATGGGGTGGCACAGAAGTAACAAGCGGCACTCTGGAAGTCGGACAAAGATACCGCATTTCCAATTTCCAGAGCGGGGACGACTTCACTAACGTGGGAGCAAGCTCCAACGCGACTGACGTTGAGTTTATCGCTACAGGGACCACGCCGACAACCTGGAGTAATTCTAGCGGGATCACACCCATCGGAGCTGTCGCAGCATACCTCCCTGAGTCCGTTGAATCTGATGGTTCAATCCGCGACGCGTCTTCGAACGGCTTGCACGCTAGTGCAACGTCTGTCACTCCACTGAGGAAGACTCAGGTCGTTGACATTGACGCAGAGAGCCCTGCGGCAGATTCGATGCTTTTGGATGTGAAGGTTGCCGGATCTTCTAAGGCTGGGATTGATGCAGAAGGCACCATCCGCCAGGAGAACTTGGCTACGGATGCCCCTGTTGCGAAATATGCAGCAGATGCGATCACTACAGCCGGAACGGTCAGCCATCAGATCCCAATCGATATTGGTGGAACAACCTACTACTTAGTCGCCCACACCCACGGAAGCTAATCATATGAGCGCAGAAACAGATTACATACGAGCAGAGCTAAACGCCGCCAAGGCATCTCTCAACAACCAGTCACTCAGGATCGCAGCCAACAAAAAGATCGACCAAGGGCTAGCCCTACTGGATGCGCGTGACGGGTTGGAGGCCACCGGGGCAGTCCTCCCCGATATGGACGTTGCCACCGTAGGCAACCTCTATGATGGCATTGAGGGGTCTCTTAATGCTGTCAACGCCAATGATGTGGCCTTCAAAGATAAGGCCGCAATCCTCTCTGAACTCTCTGAACTCGCTGCACTGGAGGACTGAAATGAAAGCCTTAACAGCTATCTTTCTAGCCTCCATCTGCTTGTTGGGTTGCACCCGATACAGCAACAGGGTGCAGACGGAGGGTGGTGGCCAGCTGACAACATCCGTCGTAGCCTTCGGGGCGAAAGTGGATTTAGCTGGAATTGAGAGTGACAAGGAGCTTGGCCCGGACGGGCTAAAGCAATCCACCAAAGCAGATGCAGCCAGCGGGGAGGCGCAGTTACGCGACCTTGCTGCCGTGTTTCTGGCAGGCTCTCAGGTTGGCTCTTCTGGTGGCCCTGGATTATCTGATGAAGTCATTCTGGCCCTTATCAATCGGCCACCCGCTACCATTGTTGTAACCAACGCGCCTGCGGCCCCTGCTGAGGACTGAGGCGTCAGCAGATACGAAAGCCGGAACGTCTGCTTGCCCTGCCTTTTCTCACCACCTCCGGTTAGTGGCGGCCTTGCCGAATATGAACGTAGTAAGTGGACAATTTAGAGACCCAGTTTTCGCCTGCAAAAGTCTTTCAGCAGGCATTCGACGAGGCACCCATTGGTATTGCGGTGGTCAGCGGGGAAGGGCAGTGGCTGTATGTCAATGAAGAGCTGTGCAGGATTTTTGGATACGCTCCTTCAGAAATTCAAAAGCGGACATGGCGAGAGCTTACCTATGACGCGGACATTGAGCCCGACCAGCAGGAAGTCGACAAATGCCGCAAAAGGAATGGATCTGATGGATACAGCATGGAGAAGCGTTATCGTCGCAAAAACGCGAACGAAGCGTTCTGGGCATCTCTTGTAGTCAGTGTTGTAAGGAATGACGATGGTGAATTCGAAAATTTCATCAGTTATGTGGTTCCTTGTGCTCGCCCTGCTGCGACTGTCATTGGCTGGGCTTGGGCTCTTAAAAACTGGAAGCCAATTGGTAGCGCTGTTGGTTCTGCTCTCGTTTTCCTCTGCTGGGCATTTGGGTGGATAACGGATGAGAAATTCGAAGCTCTAAAGAAGCTCTTTCTGTGATGGATTAACTTTTATGAAAACCAGGGTTGTTCTGCGAGGCGTGCCTGATGGCTATTCTAGCTATTCCTTCCATTGGATGCACGTTGTTAGAGGTTTGGGAAAGCTAGGGTATGACGTTAACACGCTACCGATTGATTGCGACATGCGGGAAGCCGGAAGGGTTCCCCGTTGGGCTGCTGATACGATAGTCCACAAGTTGCAGGTTGAACCGTGGGAGATGGTGATCCACTGCCCGTCTTTTGGGCCGGCTGAGAAGAAGGACATCATCTATAACACAATGTGGGAGTCAACCAGGTTGCCTTCTCAGGCAGTGGTTAACCTCAACAACACTATCGGTGTGATTGTTCCCAGCGAGTGGCAGCAATCGGTGTTCAGTGCTCAGGGCGTAGATGTTCCGATCTACAAAGTGCCGATGGGCTGCCGAACGGAACTGTTTAACTACAGGCCAAAGAAAGAGAAGGACTACTTTCTGTTTGGAGCGGCAGGCCGAACGATGGCAGGGGGTTGCCGGAAGCAGATCCCCGATGTGGTGGAAGCTTTCCAGTTGGCCTTCGATGGTCGGGACGACGTTAAGTTGCAGGTGAAGTGTTACCCAGAGGATCCCGACATTGCGGTTGAGGATGATCGGGTTGAGCTGATCAAAGAGTTTTGGGAGCCGGAGAGGTTGGCGCAGTGGTATGAGGACTTAGACTGCTTTGTGAGCGCCTCCAGGGGCGAAGGCTGGGGGTTGATGCAGCACGAGGCAATGGCTATTGGCCGGCCTGTGATTGCTGTGCCGTTTGGTGGTATCAGTGAGTTCTACGACGAGACCGTAGGGTTTCCGGTTGATTACAAACTAGTAGCCGGAACCAACCACTACAAAGACTGCGGTCTGTATGCGGAAGCGGATTTCGATTCCTTAATTGCACAGATGCAGCGGGTGGCCGAAGGTGGCAGTGAGGTGGAAGATAAAAGCCTGAAAGCCTCCTTAAGGGGGGCGAAGTATTCCTGGGAGCGATCAAATGAGACTTTGGAGTCAGCTTTGAAGAGCATGGCTGTAATATGAACCAACTGATTAACAGTTTAGATGAGCAGAGGTTGCCTGATGGCGACCTTTACTTTACTGGGGTAGACATGCGGGTTGACCCCCAGCAGTTAAAGCCTGGGTTCTGTTCGTTTGCTAAGAATGCTCGTTTCCGATTTGGGAGAGCCGAGGCGCGTCTGGGGATGATGCCTGTAAGGTTTAACTTCCTCGGAGCAACCAGTTGGGGTGTTAACTGGGATGAGGGTGATATCAATTGGAACATTCCGGTAAGTATTGGCACTATTTACGGCGTTGGTGTGTGGGAAGATCCTAACGGTGCGCAGTGGCAACTGTTCGCAGCCAGCAGGACGGGTGAAGCCATTAAAATCTGGGCTGGCCGCCAGGGTAACCGAGTGCGGCAGGTGCCTGTTTCGGTAACCATCGCCGTTCCATCGGACAGCAACTTTCCCTCTAACAGCCAGACTGCGCTGGATGGCTTTTGGTTCACATCAGCCTTCAACAAGTGCTTCCTGCATCGGGGTTACGACGACACCGTTTTGACGATGGATTCGCTGGATACAGGCTTTACTGTTGCCACATCTACCGATTCTACTAATCCTTCGATTTTTAGTATTCCGAACAGTAAGACTTCCATTTACTTCCAGAATCGGCTTTCTGTCCCCTACATCCCTACAGGTGCCTCTAAGGCAGACAATGTTGCTGTCTCCGACATTCTGAGCGCAACAGATTACTCAGTCTTCAACAGCTTTCGGATTAACCAGGGTGACGCAGATGACGTGGTTCACCTGGAGAAGTTCAATGACAACACCATCGTTGTCTTTAAGGACTCCTCAATCTATGCAGTGACCAACCTACAGGGCGACTGGAGCGCAAACGCCATTCTGGACGACATCACCACGGAGTATGGATTGGTTGGTAGGCGATCAGTGGTTAACGTCGGCAAAGATCTGTGGTTCCTTAGCCAGCGAGGGGTTACCAGCATCAACCGTACGGAAGAGAACAAGCTGCAAGGGACAGATCAACCGAACAGTGCCCCGATGCAGCCAATGGTTGACCGCATTAACTGGTTTGCTGCAAAGAACAATGCCTCAGCCGGCTACTTCAGAGATCGCTACTACCTGAGCATTCCAATCGATGGCAGTTACACTAACAACTGTGTCCTGGTCTACGACTTTCTGAACAAAGCCTGGAGCGGTTACGATGACACAACGGTTAAGTATTTCTTCACAGCAGACAACAACGGATCTGACGCCCTCTACTTTGTAGACTACTCCGGTTGCATCGGCCTCTATGAGTATTCGGAAGAAGATGCAATCAAAGCGGGTGCTACTGGCACTTACTCTGTAGACATTGTGCTTTCTGGCCACCCTTCAGACGGCTCCACGCTAAGCGTAACGAATGGCGATACGATCAGGGCAACGAGAGAGGTCGAATGGTCGGAACACCCATCAGGGGACGATGTGACGCTAAGCGATGGCACCACAGCTGTTCTGTCTCTGGCCGAGAACTGGGACCAGGGGGCAACAAAGCATTGGGGTGTTGGCTCTGATTACTCTGATCCTTGCAACACATTCCCCGCTCAAAACCTTTACCTCGGCTTTTCGACGGGCAACGCTAACTACGATCAGTGGGATAGCGGTGGAGCAACAGCGAGCCAGCTTGCCTGTGGTGTGCGCCTTACCAGCTCCAGCCCGATTGGTGTTACGACCAACGACCCCTACATCACCCTGATCAATTCGGCTGAGACTTCCGTCACTTGCCAGCCGATTGAATTCGAAGTCATCACCAGGGCTTATGGCTATGCTGGGGGCAACCAGGGCCGATGGCGAACAGGAATGCTCCACGTCAGCACCTGGGATCCAAAATACACGGTGACAGTTATAACCGATGGAGCCTACGAAGAGTCTGCCTGGGTGGACCAAAACGGTGCCATTGCTTATATTACAAAGGACAGAACCAAGTATCTCGGTTTTGCAATTGAGGACTGGGCGGTGGCGAATCCGAACAAGGATTTCAGAACACCGGGCCGAGAGGACTATTCGGTAACGCTGGACACAGATGAAGTGAACGGAGGCACCTGCCTGGACGATGGCGGGATTGAGCTAGCGAAGTACCAGACCTGGGCCAATAAGTATCTGACGAACAGAAGGGGCAGCTACTACCAGGTCAAAATCACAAACATCCAGGGCCGGATAAGAATCCACGCCGCAGGTGCTGAGAAGATGAATGGCGAGCAGAAGCACGGCGAACACGGAGCACTACACTAATGGCAGACGGCGAAATAAACTTTTCAATCAATGAGACCAACGGGCCGGTTTCGACAACGAACTACCCGAGGGCAGAATTTCTGGAGACGCTTAAGTATCTCCAGCACACCGATTCTGCCGTAAGGGCCATCGATGCCATTGATACCTCGGGCTCTACTAGCAGCTACGGCATCTGGGCTTTCGACTCTAATGGCGACTGCCAGCAGCGGACCATCTCCGGTGCTGACGGCTTATCGGTTACCAACGGCAACGGTGTAGCTGGCAACCCCACGGTCGGCATCAATGACGGTTGGGCTGCTTTACAGAAGATCTTTGCTGCCCCCGAGGAAATCACCTCTGGTGGTCAGACGGTCAACACAACTGCCCCTCTAACGATCCTCCACAGCTTTACGTCACCCGCTACTTGCATTGTTCCTCTAGCACCTAATGGCGAAGTCAATGTGAAGGTAATTATGAACAACACCGGGGTAAGCATTACTTGTAACGAGTCTTCTGGTTCGCTGGACGGCTCTGCCATCACCCTGCCTGATAAGGGCGTCACAATACTGGTTTCCAATGAGAGCCAGATCTGGAACCGCTTAGTCTAATGGCACTCTCAATTACACTCTCCCCAGGCTACACGTTCCAGACTGATGGAACCGACAAGGTAACCTTTGGCAAGCTGAACCAGTTAGGCTCTCCTATGGTGTCGATTAGCGGTACAGTAGGCAGCTCTGAAATTGAAGATGGCTCTGTAACGACTGCCAAGATTGCAGCAGACGCAATCAACGGCACTAAAATTGCCAATGGTGCTATCGGTGTGGAGCACTTGGGAAGCGCAGACCAAGGAACCATCTTCTACCGAGGGGCATCTACCTGGAACCACCTAGCGCCAGGAACATCCGGCCAAGTGCTCACTACTAAAGGTGCCAGCGACAACCCGGAGTGGGCAACGGTGCCATCTGTGAGCACGGTGAGCCCGAGCAACATTTCGGCAGGCTCTAACAGCACATACCTTGTTACTAATGCATCCGGTACGGTGGAGTGGGCAGCCCAAGCCAGCACAAAGATTGCGGTGTTCTGGGAGGAACAAACCAATGGCACAGATGGCGGCACTTTTACGCAGGATACAAACGTAACCCGAGTCCTAAACCAGAGCACAGATCCCGGCAGCATCGCCACCTTGTCTTCTAATCGGATCACCTTACAGGCTGGAAGCTATTTAGTAGAAGCCTCAGCTCCTGGTTTCGATTGCGACACCCACGTTGTCTGGCTTTACGATACCACCAACAGCACCACGCTGATTGATGGAGAAGCCACCTATTCCGACAACAGCTCTGCGCAAGCTGTGAGGGCAAATCTGTCAGGTATTTTCACTTTGTCCGCAGCTGCTGATTTGGAACTGCGCCACCGTTGCACTTCTAGCAGGAGCACAGATGGCCTGGGCAATGCAGCTGGTTCTCTTGGCGGGGATACTTCTCACCCTGAAATCTATTCGATGGTGAAGATTATTAAGCTTGTCTGATGTATGTAGACCTTGTTGCTGCTTATCTACTAGCGAACAGGGGCAGGATGCCTCTGACAGGCAACATTGATCATCTGAGGCGTTACATTGGCCTCAACATCGAAGACAACACCATCCGGTTGGTTCAGGGTGGTGACAGCAGGCTTAAGGGCGTCTGCCTGTGGAAGATGACCACGGAGAAACGGGGCGAGCCCGGAGTCTGGGAGAAGAGCAGTGAAGATGGCAACATCATTGTTGTCTACCACTTAGTTGCAACTGACAGACGAGCGGTTAGCAGAATTGCAGGATACTTATTAGAACGCTACCCGAACGCTAGAGAAGTCTGGGGCGAGCGATCAGGGAAGCCGAAGAAATACAGCATTGATTACTTACGAAGGTTAAGAGATGGGAAAAGACGTTGACAGTCCACCGCCCCGAGACGTGGGCAAGGAGTATCGCGATACTCTACAGGCGCAAATTGATTTAGCGCCCGATCTTTTCGCGGCTGAAAGCAATTCTGAATACGGCAGGTCTGCTGAAGCGCAGCTAGATTTGAGTGTGCTGCGGGACACCCTAATGGGTGTTGACGGCAATCCCGGCCTTCTTCAGCTCTACAAAGAGGAGACCATCCCCGCTCTAGCCGAAGCGGACGTTGTATCCCGCCGCATCCAGCAGGAGGCAGACATTGCATCTATTGAGGAGTTAGGCGGCAGGGCGGCAGCAGCCGCTAAAGCTTCCAACCCGCAGCAACAGGCACTGATCGATGAGCTAAACAACCAAGCACTTGCAGAACTACAAGCCGGCAACCAGTTGGACCCTGCCCTGCAACGGCAGACTGAACAAAACATCAGGACAGCTCAGGCAGACCGAGGCATGGGCTTCGGTGTCGGGGATGTGGCTTCGGAGGCGCTTTATGCAGGCCAAGTGGGTGAGCAACTTAAGAGGCAAAGGCAGCAATTCGCGACCAATGTGATTGGCGTTAATTCAGCAACCACAGCTGATCCATTTATGGCAATCCTTGGTCGCTCTGGTGTGAGCCCCAACGCAGCAATCGGTGTCAGCGGTCAGGGCCAATCGATGAACCCAGGTCAGGTCTTCAACCCGGAGTCAGCCTACGCTGGCAGCCTCTACGCAAACAACTTCAACGCCGCCAACAATGCGGCCATTGCACAGGCGAATGCTAATGCTGGTGTCATTGGTGGAACCATCGGGGCTGTGGGGAGTCTTGGCGGCGGAGCATTAGGCAATCCTAACATTTTCGGATAATGGCATTCTCTCAGCAATCTTATCAGGGCCAGGGCATTGAACAGCCTCGGGAACGCAGCCGCATTGGTTTGCTGATGCAGGGTGGTATTGCCCAAGCCGGCAACGCCATCGGCCAAGGCATTCAGAACTTCAACCGCAACAAAGCGGAAGCGAAAATGCTACGCAACTTCTACCAGACGTATGTCAAAGGTAGTGCGGATGTCGCTATGGCGAGCCCAGACGCTGACAAGGACTCCATTAAGGATACAATGAACCAAGCTCTTGCCCGTGGCGAGGAAATGGGGTTGAGCGAGCTACGTGGGTGGAAGGACAGCTTGGCGGTTATGGAGGCGAAGCGGCAAATCGAAGAGAAGATGCGCCTGCAAAACCGCCAGGACCAGCGAGCACAGAATGCAGATGTAAGAGCACAAGAAGCCCACCAACTGCAAAAGGAAACCATTGAGAAGGCAACCACGCAGGAAGAGCAGACCAACAATGTGCTGATGGCTTCCATTGAGGAGCCGAAGCCGGTTACAACGATCAATGCACCTGTTCCAGGGATGGATAAGGTGAGCGGAAGAACTGCGCCCGAGGTGCCAACGGTTGAGACCAAAACACCTTCTCGCCGCGAGATGCTGATGGATGCATTCAAAAAGAATCCAAAGGCGAGGGTTGGTGACATTCTGAAGCAGCTTGGCAGCGGTCAGCCATCGATTACGGATCAGATTGCCGTTAAGAAATACAATGACTCTGTAACGGCGCGAACTGTTAAGGATGTCGGTTTAGCCCGAACGCCAGAAGCGGCCAAGGAGCTAATTGAATTCAAAACGACAGTTGAAGACACCAACAAGGGAGTTGATGGACTTCTTAAGATCTTAGGAACGACAGGCAAAGCTTTCTCGCCCAAGCTAAGAGCTGAAGCTGAGACACTGACAGCAATGCTGAAAGGCTCTCTTCGGCTGGCAATCGTCGGCCCTGGTGCTATGTCTGAAAGCGAGATTAAGCTCTTAGACCGAGTAGTGGCCAATCCTACCAGCTTCAAAAAGACAGACGGCCAGGTGAAAGCAGCACTCACCAAGCTGAAATCCCACTTAGCAGACCAGCTGGAGACCCGCTACAAAAACAACATCGAAGGCTACGAAGGCCGACAAGCCCCTGACGCCATCTGGTCCGGTTACGGCTTACAATGAGAATTGCCATTCCAGGCCATAACACCGTCGAAGAGTTCCCTGATGACGCCACCCCAGAGCAGATCCAGGCAACCCTAGCGGAGAAATACCCGCCAACTTCTGAGCAGATCGCAGCTAAGCTGAAGGATCCTTCCACCCCGTGGGAAGATATCAGCTTCGAAGAGTTCCAGGCGTACCGCAAGCACTCCTCTGACATTACTCTAGAGGAAGGTGCTGGCCTGCTGTTTGATGGCTTAACCCAGGTGGCCGGTGAGATTGCTAAAGGCATTCCCGCAGCCGGCAAAGCATTGGTTAAAGGCGAGCTCCCCAAGGTTGCAGCCTCCACAGCGGAAGGCGCCGCCCGTGGCACCGTAGAGCTTGGCTCAATGGCGGCAAAGATCGCCAACAACGTCGGGGAATTCCTTGTCCCAGGCGATGACGAAGCAGCTGCTTTCTCTCGTTTCATCGGCATCAAAAAACTGGACAACGCTGTTACGGCAGCCCGATCTGGCGAAGGCAACCTTCTGGAGTCTATGTTTCTAGAGGAGGACATCGACCAGGACTTAGCAAACGCCCTCAGCAACGTCTTAGACCCCTCTATGGCTGTCGGTGGCGGTGCTTTAGGTAGAGCGGCCACAAGAGCAGCTGGAGCCCCTGTGGCGGCTGTTGGTAAGGGCTTGGAGAGGGCTGGCGTAGCCGCAGGCCGAGCAGTGGAAGCGGTTGGCGATAAAGTTGCCTCCGTTAAGTCTGCTGTAGCCTCTAAGCTACCTGAGCAAGCAGTTGGGCCTGCTATGGCGGTAGGTGCCGCTGCTGGAGCTGGTTTGGTTGGCGGTCTTCCTACAGCAGGAGCTGCCCTCGGTGGCCTTGCTGCCCCAACCGCTGCACAACTTGCTGGTGGCGCTATCCGTGGCTTTGGCGAGTCAATGCAATCTACCCCTACTCGGATCGGAGCATTCCAACGAACAGCAGCCACAAGGCCAGGAACACTAGCCGGCCAAGCAGCAGGCCGTTTAACGTGGTTAGATGGCCCTCTGGACGCAGCTGGCAGGGTTGCCGGTGGTGCCACAGCGGGTGGGGTCACAGGAGCTGTCCTAGGCGGTTTAGCGGAAGGCCAGGAAGGCTTTTACTCTGGCATTGGTGCTGGTGCCGGCCTCGGTGCAGCTGGGGCGGGCGCTACCCGTTTAGCCGGGCAACTATCCGGCAGCAACCTGCGGCAGGCGATTAATGCCGACTGGAGCCGATGGGTGAGCACTCAGGCAGACGATGTGAGGGCCTGGGCGCAGTCTAAAGGCAGAACAGATCAGGCTAAGGCAACCATAATGGATCTCAGTGGCCTTCTGAAGGGCGTTACGGGTGAGGACGTGCGTATTGAGGTGCCGAAGGATTACGAAGCTAAATACGGGAAGACTGCGGGTGTTTTTGAGGTAGTTGGCGACAAGCCCACCATCCGGCTGCACCCTCGTCGGTCAGATTCTGATACGTTAGCCCACGAGGCAATCCACGCCATGGCTAAGCTGGATGGCTTTGACCAGTACGTCACCGACATTAAAACGGCTTTTGGTGGCAAACAAACGCCTGACGGCCAGCAATCCGTTCCTGGTGTCTACAAAGAATCGCAACTCAACGCCATCTTTGACCGTTACCGGCAGAGATTGCCGAGGGCACAGCGGCAGACTTGGGACCGACAGCCCCGAGATGTCCAGCTGGAGGAGCTCGCGGCTGACTATTTCTCTGCCTACGTCAGGGGTCAGCATCCCAATTGGCTACTTAAAGGCTCTCGCACCAACATTCCTGGAGGCACTGCCGTTCTTAATGCTGTGGATTGGCTTACGCATCGGGGAGCAGCTGAGAAGCTGGAGCGCATCACCGGAGCACTGGAAACGCAATCCTTAGGCCAGCTGAAGCAATCCAAAGCCATCGATAAGATTGTCAACCGCATGGTGGCAGCCAGAAGGAAGGCTTACCGCTCCACTGAGACCATTTCAGACCGAGATTTCGCCAGCTACACGGTGAGCGATTTGCGGGATGATGCCACCTTCCAGCAGCTCAAAGACATTGGAGCGGCAAAGGGAGACTCTAACGGCAGGCGCACCCTCACCAGTAACTACCAAGCGAACAAAGCTAGCAAAGAAGTGGCAGCTGATATGGCGGCCAGGTTGAATGGTGTGGAGGGTAATGGCGGCCTGGTGCAAACCGAGAGCGGTTACGCTGGCAAATGGTTCAGCCCTGAGCAGTTCTCAGCCATCTTAGATAGCGCCTTCATCAGCAACAAGGTGAAGGAGGCTCTGCAATCGCTGAACACCATTATCAATGAGGGCATCATTGCCAACATCACCTACGGTGCAGCAACCAAACGCAATAAGCAGGGGCAGGCGACTTACAGCAGCAGGATCCCGGTGAGCAACCGCGATATGATTCCTTACAAAGTGGAGCTGTCTGAGGTTGGAAATGCGGTGGTGAGAGCTTTGGATTGGTCTAAGTTGCGAACCAAAGCCGAACGCTACTTCACCAGGAGTCAACCATTTGCTGATACGTGGCAAACCTATGACTCGCTCAAAAGCGATCTGTTAGGCTACGTCAATGCGTTAGCTGCTGGTGATCGACCAACCGCAGAGCTGTTCGGGGTGCAGAAAAGGAACCTGATGAACAAGCTGCTAGGGGCTCGCAATACGAAGGGCAACCCAGAACTGCCAGCTGAGCTGAAGTTCAATGAGAAGGACAACATTTGGAAGTCTTTCAGGTTGGATCGGATCATTGACGCCAGCCCTACCAACACAAAGGCTAATTTCGATGAGGCTGCTTACCAGCGGGGGCAGCAGAACTTTAGCCCGGAGAAGCCAAACGTTCTGAAGCCTGCTAAGAAGCTTAACAAGCGGGGTGGAATGCTTTACAAGAGTGCGTCAGGTCACCGGGCTATTCAGCGATCCAAAGGCAGTAAGATTAAGCTCTACGGGCCGGACGGGAAGAGGGTGGGCGGCTATTTCGATAGCATTGAAGATGTAGAAAAAGTCATTGCTGGTTAGGTGGCTTGTTTTCTGCCCGCAGCCACCACAGGCAGCCCATGGTGCAAATCCCGACAACCAGCCCAGCCGGGCCCAGCATGCCTAAAAATATCATCAACACTAGCGGTGTTAGAACAAGCATTACAAGCGGTGCTCGTTTGCGCTGAATCTCAGGTGAGACACCCTTCCAAATTAGCCAAAGGGCGAGAACAAGAAAGATCAACAGGCCGGTGACACCGAAAATTATCTCCTGTTCTTCAGCGATAATTTGCTTCCACTCATTCACCACACTTTCCATTCATTAACGCTACTGCACTTATCTAGCGCTCGTCAATCTACCCATTCCAAAACCTTGGCCATTTTGTAATCACTTTTAGTTGCGGTGTGTAGACACCTGTGCGACCTGTTGGGTGTAACGACACCTGAAAGGAAAAGACATGCATTGGTTTCAAACGATTGACTGGAAATTAGGCCCACTGGCGGAACATCAGTTCCAGCCGTGGAAAATTATCATACTGACGAGGGGGCAATTTGCGGTGGTTGATCGGGCAGATTATGAATGGTTGTCGCAGTGGAAATGGTGCGCCAAGTGGGCCCCCTGCACCAAGAGTTACTATGCCATTAGAGGTGTTCGACTCGGCAAGAAGATAAAAACCGTTTTGATGCACCGAGAGATCAATAAGCCGGCAAAAGGGCAACACGTGGACCACGTTAACCATGCGACCACCGACAACCGCAGGGAGAACCTGGAAAATATGAGCCCCCGAATGAACGCGCAGAAGCAAAAACGCAAACCGAAAACCAGCTGCCCAAAATTTGTCGGTGTCGGCTGGCACAGGCAGGCTAAGAAGTGGCGAGCAAAGATAGGCTGCAACGGTAAAACAGTTCACCTAGGCCTATTCACCCACCCCGCCGATGCAGCCGCAGCCTACAACTTCTACATCATCAAACACAATCTGCCGGCCACCCTTAACGAGATCCCGCAGCCCGCTGGAGAGCTTTGTGTTGGGTGACTAGACACCGGCTGAAACTGTGCTACATTGGTGTTGAGATTGGCATCGATTCATTCTCCCCCCTCCTATAGGGCATCTCAGCAGGTTCTTATCTCCTCACTGCTGGGGTGCCCTTTTCTACTCTTCCTTGCTTTTTACCGAAAGAGGTGTATAGTCACCTTGTAGTTGCTTCGGCGTATGCTCTAGGGGCCCGACCGGAGAACGATTAGCTGCTGGTAGCCAATCCAGCCGAGTCTTATCCCGGTATTCTAATGTTGAATCCGTTCAGGTAGCTCCTGAGTAGTAGGTGACCGACTAAGTTAGCATCCCCGAGGGTCGCAAGTAACGTAGGGGGTAAAAAGTTCTGAGGCTGGTTCTTCAGCCCGAATTGAGCGACGGAGCGCGTCAGACTCCACATAAGGTCCAATGGCCAGGCAGCCTGCTAAACCTTAAGTCGCTGTGAGAAATTCGATTTTCACCTGTCACTAAGACACTCCGATCGGCTCAAAGGGCAGATCAAAGAGGAAAGTGCAGCAGCCCTAAGACGGGATTGCTGTGCTTTCAACAGCTCCTCCTGGCTAAAGGGCAGGATAAAGAGGGAAATAACTTTGGGTCGGTTCGGTTGGTGGGCGTTAAATGCGACTTTAATACCCCTCATTAACTGGACCGGCCCTTTCTTCTTACCTATTACAAACCGGCCACTGCTTTCCACTGGCGGTGTATGGACACCCGCGTTAGGCTGTCGGGGTCAACAGAAAGTTCGACTTTAAGATTGACAACAAAGGAGGGGTAGCCACAGTGAGCGTGCTGAACAGCGATAACTGTTTAGTGCCTACTGTTAAGCGGGGTAAGATCCCGCGGCTACAAATGAAACAGATAAAAAGAGCGTCGAAAGGTGATTATCAGTTACGGGTCTTGCCGGCTGAGAAATGGTTATCGCCCTTACCCTTCGGCGCTCTTTTTCTATTATGACCCCATCCGTTCGGCCCTTAAGTGGGCTCCAAGCCTCCGAGGTTGTGAAGAGTAACTGCCACTTTTCACATTTTGTCAACCGACTACACAGCAATGTTATTCACAAACCGACATTCGGCCCCTTTTTAGGCGGTTTCAGTTGTGGACAACAAGCAGCAGAGGAGGGGCAGCAATGACCATCAAACTCACCCCCAACCAGGCAGGCAAACTGAGAGACCTGTCCGAATACACCGGCCAAGACCCCCAGGAGCTCTTAGACAACTGGATTGACGAACTGCACAAGTCGTTAACCGAGGTCAAAGAAGAGGAGTAACCAACCCAATCTCCCCCTGATCGCCCCCACTTTTGCCGGTGGGGGCATTTTTTTGCAGAAACCAGGTAGCGTTACACCTGGAATGGTGTATAGTCACCTTGTCCCTGCTGGCTGTTCGGACGGCAGGGAACGGATGAGAAGCTAAGTGCTTTTCGAATTGGATACGTCATACAACATGCAAGCGAGAGGGGTAATCTGTAGTTTGGTTCTAGGGTGCAATCTAGGCTTTTGCGCAGGCTACCTCTCTCGCCCTTCTTTGGATCCGAACTACATCCAGCTGATGAACGACCCCGGACACTTCGGGGAATACTTCTACGCACCTAACAGAGGCTGGATCATCTTAGATTTGCA
>Ga0208899_1000490_pt1 | contig 29619 bp, 51 predicted proteins | sample VirMetDEL_Nov_24_FD_184518 | JGI IMG/M metagenome (GOLD analysis project Ga0208899, IMG submission 184518) | Aqueous microbial communities from the Delaware River and Bay under freshwater to marine salinity gradient to study organic matter... | ecosystem: Environmental > Aquatic > Marine >... | reverse complement strand
AGATATAGAGGAAGCTGATCCGTTTCCTTCTTCGCCACATACAAAACATTTAGGGTGTTGCAAACTTCTTCTGTGCCATAGAGTACCATCAAATGCTGCATCTATGTTCACATGAAAATCAGGAAGACAACCAAGAAGACTAGAGAACAGAAGGGAATCACATTCTTTGTGATAGATGAATCCGTCTGAATCTCTGTGTTCTTGAATTAGATGTTTGTATAGGTCTGATTTCATTATTCAAATCTCATTAAACATACAAAAGTTGCTTTATAAGTTTGACCGTTATATGGAGCACTTGCCTGTGCAAAAACCCTTCCACCTGAAGCTGTAATAGTACAATCTGGATCTTGTCTAACATGAGAAAGTACAGCAGAAGAGCTTGATGTTATATTTATAAAAGCGTTACTCATTGCTGAATAAGAGCCACCTGTACCACTTCTGGATATAGTAACCATATACATACCAGATAGATTATTTACGACTCCGTTAGCAACAAGAGTAGGAGATGAACTACTTAGAACTGTTTTTGAAGAATATGATTCAAATATATTCCCTGTTGTTGTTTCTGTGAAAGTCTTTTTACCTGAAAAAGTCTGATCTTCAGGAGTCACGGTCCCCGCCTCAGTTGCCGACGCTGGGGGGAGTCCAAGAGCTCCCGCTGCTACCGGTGTTTGCAAGTTGATGACTGGGTACGATTCAAGGTTAGCGTCGGCCCATGTTGGTTTTGACGCAAGCTTCACTGTGCCTGAACCTATGAATGCAACCATAGATGAAGTTGAGGTAACAAGAAAATCATTTGTGCCAAGAGCAAGACCACCATCAGAATCATCCTGAGAACCTGATCTCATTGCAAACGCTTGGTATTTTGTACCGCTTCCAGTGTTATCTAATACAATCCCATCAATACTTACCTGCAAACTCAGCGAAGCCGTTGCAGTGCCATGAATAGAGAAATAAAAATACCAGTCGCCATCTGAATCTGAATAGGCGTAACCTTTAGCCATTCGAGTAGCCCAACCGGCTGGTGTATTTGACAGGCTTAAATCTATAGTGTTAGTTCTAAAAGGACCATTAGGAACAGTTAATGAACCATTAGCTGCTAGGAAGTCAGTGTATTTACCGCTTGAGTTGTCGAGGGTACTTCCATCACAGTAACACACACCATCTTTCTGCTTTACACCATTTATAACTGGCCATGCTGAAGCGTTCTCCGTGATCTGCTTGATCGTTGTGATTGGATCGAGCGATACTGGCTTGGTAGTTTTGTACGTCGATGTCTTCGAGCTTTGACGCATTATATAATTCCTTCTTCTAGTAGATCCCAATCTTCACGATCTTTCTTGGATCTGTTATCTTCTGTTAGTAATATCTGTAGATTAGTATAATGTGATCTTCTAATCACTTCATCTGCTGTTTCGGCCTTAGCCATTGGTTCAACATGGTCTATTTCATAGTTAAATCCCGTGAGCCATTCTCTAGGCATTCCATAGTTAGATTCAAAAGTATCACCTAAATGTTTCCATAAAGTTTCCCAATCACAGCCAAGATAGTCAACGGTTGATTTAGTTTTACGAATTCTTTTGTTCTTTAGGCTATAGTTCAGTCTGCACCTGACATCACATTTAAGTTTATATACCGGATCTTCCTTTCGTCTAATCCTTCTACGTTCGTACTCCATCCGCAACTTATGATCCCGGTTTTTAAGTTCCCATTCTCTTGCTTTAGCTTTCTTATTGGCTACAAATTCAGGATCTTTCATGTACTCTTCGTGCCGTCGTTTATAGGCTTCTTTGTTAGCTTGATAATACCTACGCTCACGTTCTTTGTGTTTAGGATTATCTTTATGTTTTTGCCAACTTCTCTTTGAGATTTCTCTCATTCTTTCGCCATCTACCTTACGTCTGGCTTTCGTCTTCGCTGATATGCACGCCTTACAATCCGAACGATAGGTGATTTTCCTACCCTTAGCTGCTGTCTTGTAGTACCCCTCCCAAGTCTTGTATTCCCCACAAGTGCAACACACTTTTCCATTCTCATCATATTCTGTAGTAAAAGTCTTTGGCATAATTCCTCCATAATACTACATTATACCACACTAAGTAAGGTTAGTCAAGGTTTTGTGACTGCTTGAGAGTCATATTGTTATCCTCATAGGAAGGTTAATCGTTATGTGAAGTCTGTAGTTTCCGTTATTTGAACTTGGTGGTCGGTCAAAGTGGCCCAAGACCTTCTGTAAGAACCTGAACTGTCTGTAGGATTTATAGTGGCTACTCCCCAACTCACCTTGTTAACATCTAATGTTGTTGCTGTAGCAATAAAAGTAATCGAGCCAGCCGAATGGAGCGTATTAACACTCATAGGATGATAGGTTAATCCGTCAGTACCATTTACTATTTGGATACCGAAAGCGCCTTCTCCGCCTGCGGCTATTCCGAAAGCATAATCATAAGTATAAAGATTGCCTACTATTAAGTTACTAAAAGAAACTTGAGTCGTGTCATTTTGACCTACCATAACCTTAGTCTGAGTTTTAGGAAGCTTCACAGTACCAGCCTGAACCGCACTTGCCTCCCCTCCAGTTATGTTTCCACTTAGGGTTAGGTTAGTCGCCGACACGTCGCCTGAGACAGTTGCATCCCCTGAGACGTTGAGGTTCTTCGTGGAGATCACGTTGGCGTTGTTGTTGTAGAGTGCGATGATGTAGACTACAGGTGCGGTTTTAGGGCGTGTCTCGTCGTCACCAGTTATGGTGTGAGTGTGACTCGAGCCTGCTGAATCAGCATAAGTTCGTAGACTTCCCGGAGCTGTATCTTTCCTTATGTAACCGAAAGTACTTCCAGCGGTAACTCCACCAGCTTCCATGTAATCGTGTGCACTTCCTACGTTTCTAATATAACTGTGTTCGTGACTACCACTACTGGGAATGTCGAGACCATTCTTCGCCGTCTTGTCTTCTGCGAATTGACCAAGAGTCAGATCGCCACCAGCTGCACCCAGATAGAGGCCAGCCAGTTTTGGAAGTCTGAACTGTCCAGCTCCTACTGTTCCTGTCTGTCCACTGGGATGAGCGAAGGAATCCCACGTTCCTTGAATGTTTGCATATAGATCTGGATAGTCTGCTTGATTGAGTACATCACCTTCACATACTCCCCAACCCCTATATTGTTTTACACCATTAACTTCCGGCCAGTTCGAAACGTCCCCAGCAAAAGGTTTGATAGTTCCTGCAAGCTCTGCAGATTGTGGATTCGAAGATACCGTAATCTTCCCAAGTCTGTCTGATAACTTAGCTATGACCCACCTCCCAATTTAGTCTATTTGATTTCATTAGATTGTCTTCCTTAAATAGAAGTTGAAGATTTGAGTAATGATTTAGTTTATACACTTCTTCTTCTGTTTTAGCGGTTGATATAGGTATTATATGATCTATATGAACCTCTATATTTCCTAGCCATTCTCTAGGCATTCCGTAATTAGCTTCGAAAGTAGCTTCTAGATGATTCCTAAGTTCCTCTGAAGAACACCCTATAATATCTAGAGTTCTTTTTGATTTACCTACTCCATTAAGAAATCCTCTAATCCTTCTACTTATATTTGACTTTAGTCTATAAGAAGGATCTTCAAGTCTCTTTCTTTCTTTAGCAGCTAAATACTCTCTATTTTTACTAGCCCACTTTTTATATTTAGTTCTTGATCTTTCAGGATTAGCTTTGATCTCAGCCTTTTGTTTTTCTCTTAAGCAAGCTTTACATGGACCTTTGTATCCAGAAGGTCTGTCATTAGATCTTCTGAATTCTTCTATAGGCTTTTCTACGCCACATGTTTTACAAGTCTTTGCCATTATATTTCCTATGGATAAGTAAAGGTGCTGACTTCTGTATGTTGATTAAGTTCATACAAAATAGCGTAAGTCCTATGGTCTGCTGCATTACCTTGTAAAGTGGTACCTCCAGAAGCACTTCCTATTTCTAAAGTTACCGTGGTTGCTGTAGCCACAAAAGTAGTAGATCTAAAATAAGTGCGTCCTAGTCCGTCTGCGGTGTTTGGGTAGTTGACACTTATAGTAGTTCCGTCGTGCTTAATAAGAGAGTTGACCGATCCGTCTGAAGCGTCTTGCGTCCATCTTTCTTGTAATTCATACTTATAAGTTTTACCTATTGTTAAATTACCAAAGCTGAGTTCAGATATCACCCCTGTCGGATTTACCTTGTCAGCCAGTAATACTTTTTGTTGCCACAAGGTCTCTCCTGCATCTTGAGCAGTTGCCCAGTAAGCATCAGTAATTTCCCAAGTACTATCATTCACGTTAGCAACAAAGGTAGAACTACCAACGTCTAACACATACTCAGTATCAAGTCCTAGGTCAGGATCATTGAACTGATCCGTACTACCCCTCGTAAGAGTCACAGTACATCCACCTGCATCATTAATAGGCGTAACCTTAATACTCCCAGCGTCTGCAATTGCGGGCATTGTAGCAGAGGCATTCAAACTAGAGCCTCCACCAAAGTCAACCAAGTAATGAATATCAAGTTCCAGAGTCGCAGGTAAGCTTCCATAAGCGTATTCTTCAATTGTGAGACCACCGCCTCCGCCGCCACCAGCGCCGCTAAGGTTTAAAGCCCAGTGACTTAAATCATCATCCCAGCTAAGTTCTAACCAAGAGCCACTAACATCAAGCACAAAGCTTTCATCAACAGCAAATCCGTCAATCTTCTCTCCAGAACTTGGTACTAACGTAACATTGTTATCTGTCCAAGTCTCTGAACTATCAGTTATACGTATGCTGGCAGTCTTCTTCTTAGTAGCACTCAACGCACTTGCGTCAGGAAGGTTAATCGTGATTGCTCCTGATGTGCTATCCGTCAAGTAGTGTTTGCTTATCTCTGCTGTCACAGGACTAGCTGTGTCGTTGATATAGACTAATTCAAGGCCGCCAGCTCCACCGCCGCCAGATCCGCCAACTACGTTACTAAGTGTTCCATCGTAATACAGCATTAGCACTGCATCAACAGCTAGTTCTAAGTCACCATCAGTACCGTTATTAACTGTAGCACTATTAGGAATTACCAAGACTGCGCCAGTATTGTTTTCTATCATGTACTGTCTGTCTTCTGTCAACCCTGTGATTTCATTTAAAGGTCCAGTTCCAGTAACAGTAATATAAGTTGCATCAGCTGGAATGGCTAAACTATTAGCTGCTATCGCTGCTGTTCCTCTATCAACATAAAGTTCAGGAAATGATCCTGTGATCTTGGAGGCTGCCACATCACTGACTTTAGCATCAGTTACTGCACTGTCTGCTAACTCATCAGTACCGATACCACCATCAGCAACATCAATAGTTCTATCAGCAGAAAGATCACCACCTCCTGTTAGGGAACCTGTACCAGTTACAGTTGTAGTCTTATCTGCTTTAGTAGAATAAAGATCAGCAATGTCAGTATCATTTCCACCAATAGCTGATTCAGCAGAATCAAGTCTGCCTTCAACTTCATCGATAGCTGCTTGAGCATCAGTAGCTACTAGACCACTTGCTGCGTTGTCATATGTAGCTTTGTTTGAGTTGACTGAATCTATTTTAGCATCTGTAACTGCTGCATCTAGGATCTTGTCAGTCACTACTGCATCATTAAGGATGTTCTCTGTCTGTACTGCATCATCAGCCAGTTTAGTGTTATCGATAGCATCAGGTGCGATCTTAGAAGTTGTTACGTTTTCATTTACGATGTTTTCTGTTTGAACTGCATCATCTGCAAGTTCTGCATTAGTCACAGCATCAGGTGCTAGTTCTGAAGTACCAACACTGTCTGCTATGATTTCATCTGTACCAACACTATCAGTTGCCATCTTTTCTAAAGTGATAGCATCATCAGCAATATCAATGGTAGCAACTCCACCATCTTTAATGTTGTCAGAATCGATATTTGTTACAGTAGCGATATCGGCATCAACCGTCAATGTATTATTCGCACTGTCAATAGTTTTATTTGTGAGTGTGTCTGTTGAATCTCTAGACACTAGGTGGTCATTAGCTGTCCTTAAAGGAAGCTTCAATTCAATGTCATTAGCTTGAGCATTGTCAGGCTTTATTGTGACCGTATTGTTAGTAAGGGTTCTTATAACTAGCCCTACTAATCTTGAAATTTCGCCTAAGACTTTCATCTATGCTCCGAGAGTTTGAAATGGATGAGAGGGCATTGCGCCCTCTCTAAGGTACTAAACTGAGTATGCTGTCCAATCTGAGCCATCAGATCTTAATAGAGTAAGACCTACTGGACAAGATTTGCCTGCTACATTAACTGCACCTGCTGTAGTGTTAACTACAGTAACTACTAAGTCCTTGTTAGCATGAGAAGCTGAAGGACAAGTAACATCTGCAACTGAACCTGCAAGTATTATAACTGCTGGAATTAGGTGAGATCTAGAATATTCTTTATCTGCACTTACCACTTCAGAATCAGTCTTGACTTTATCCATAACGAGAGCATCTGCTTTACCTACGTGCTTAGAAGCACCTTGAGCAAGCTCTGCTGGTTTTTTGTATTTTGCCATTTTATCTAATCCTTTGTTAGGGTTAGGAGAAGGGCCGAAGCCCTAATCCTTAAACTGCACCAATAGTAAATTTGTCGATTACAAGAGCAGCCGCTGGGTGTCTTGAAAGAAGAGTTACACGACCAACCATGTACTTCTGGATTACACCGATTCTGTCGCCATCACCATCTCTTGCTAGGAAAGTGTCTTGGCTACCAGCTTTAACATTGTAGATGTCAGTTCCGTAGAATTCACATACTGCTTTTTGCTTAGCTGATTCAGGAAGAAGTAACATTCTGTCAGACTTAGCGAACTCTGAGTCTTGTAGTTTGATAGTATCAGATCCGTGAACGTATCCGAAACCAGTTGCACCACGCTCTTGCTTAGCAATGTCAACAAGTCTTCTGTCAGCTTCGTTTGATTCGATTAGGTAATCGATTGCTTCGAAAGAAGATAGAGCTTGCTTGTAACTGTACTTGTCAGAACCAACTCTGTTCTTAACTTTAGATACTGCTCTTTGGAATGTTGAGATGTCTAATGCACCGTTAACACTGTGAACAGTTGCAGAAGTAGAACCTTTCATTTTGATTCCGTGAACAGTTCTTCCGTCGTTAGAGTAAAGAGTGTCGAAACCAACCATAGCTTCAGTAGATGAGTTCAAGTCAGCAGCTTTAACTGTAGCGTCATCAGAAAGATCCGCCTTAGTTCTTTGACCAGCTCTGTAGATTAGAACCTCACCTGCTGGAACTGCTGCTGGAGAACCAACTTTAGCACCATTTGCGTCGTAAACTTCACAAACAACTGAGTCACTCTCTCTGTCTTTTTCTACAACTTTGTAGATTTGAGCATTTGCAGATGAGCCGTCAACTGCTGCAGTAACAAGAAGGTCACCATACTGACACCATCTTTCGCCACCGTAAGAGTTAGCGTTAACAAATGAAGTACCTGAAGTGATTGCATTATCAAATTCGATAGTAACTAGGTCTGCATCAATAGAAGATGATGCTTTACCAAGTACACCTGTACCGTCACCATGAAGTGCGATAGAAAGCATTCTCTTTTGAGAGATAACTTTTGAGTTGATTTCGTGTGCTAGAGGATCAACATACTTTTCAGACTTAGCTGCTCTATCGATAAGGTCCATCTCAATTTCAACAGTAGTTGAGATTTGCTTCATCTTAGCATCGTATTCGTCTTGCTTTGTTTGTTGTCCCTTAGGGAACTTAAGACCGTAGCCTTGACCAACGAACTGAGAAGCTGCTGCACCTAGTTCAGTTTGTAACATGAACGCTTGTGTTCTAGCTTGTCTGTCGCTTACTTTGTTTTTAGTGATCATATCCCAATCAGAGAAGTTCTCTGAGTTTTGGTATACAATACCGTCAGTGAAAGCAATCTGTAGAAGATTACCTAAGTTTGTGTTGTCCTTGGATTGTGGGACATACTGATCTGGAGTAACTGCCATTTCATTAATTCCTTTTGAGTTTCAATTTGAGGTAGGGCCACAATTAAGTGGCTCCCATCTCCTGTTTATTTGTTTCCATGTAGAGCTTGTCTAAGTGCTGCAGACATATCAGTTCTCACTGTTTCTCTGAAATCAGGAGCTTCTTGATTCTGTTCTACTGCTTTTGTCATTTCCTTGGCAGCCATAGCTTTCTGCTTAGCTTTCTTAGTCTTGACCTTAGTGCTCTTGCCAATATTGAGATCACCTCTGATATTTTTGAATGATTGGTCCATAACCTTATGAATCAATTCTTCAGTTATCTGATCTGTCTCATAACCGGATATAGCTTCGTTGAATTCTCTGAAAGCCATTCTGTTTAGACGATGAGCTTTCTTCTCGTCTCCAACTTCGCTTCCGAACCTATATTCATAAAATGCTGCGTTAACATCTGTTTGTACTTGCTTTTGAAGTGTACTCTTCTCAGAAGCTTGAACTTCTTCTTTCTTAGATTCAGTGTCTGCTTCATAAGCAGCCAACTTCTTTTCTAATTCTCGAAGTCTTCTCTTCTCCTTCAGATTAGCTTCATAGGCACTACGTTCGTCATCAGTAAGACCACTTAGGTATTCATTCTTAGCAATGTACTCTTCAATGATAGTATCTACTGATACGTCGTTTCCAATTACATTTTGAATAAATCCTACCCAATCACCAGACTCTGATGCTTCTGTGTGCATCTCATCTAGTTTCTCGAAGCCTGCTTTGTATTTCTCAACATCGGGCCTCAGTGTCTCAAGCTCTGCTTTTAGAGAGTCTCTCTCTTTGAAAGCTTGATTCATACCCTTCTGAAGATTAACAGCTTTAGTAGCAACCTTCTTGATCCAATCACGATCATTGTACTTTACAGTTAGAGTCTTTCCTTCGATGTCTAGCTTCTCGGTATCTTCCTCATTTGGCTTGGCATCGCCTTCTGATTCAGAAGCTTGAAGTTCTTCCGAGGATTCTTCCTCCACTTGAGCATCAGCACTCTGCTCAACTTCTCCATTTGGTGTCATTGTTTCCATAGCTTCAGAGTTTGCCGACTCATCTTCCACTTTTACAACCGGTTCACTTGACACTTCTTCAACTGGTTCTGAGGACTCATGTCCAAAGCCTTGCTTCAGTAAGTTGGATACGGATTGAAAACCTGCTTTTTCTACCTGATCTGACATTTTGTCTTAGCCTTTCTGCGACATCCGAGGGTAGTCACTTGCTTATAAATTGCTCGTCCGAAGATAGAGCGGTATGAAAATATCATAGGTATCTCTAGTTTACCATAAAACCAGAGAATTGTCAACTGTTAAATGGGTGCTGGACCTGCTGGAGCCATGCTTGCATCCATTGGAGGAGCACCTTCAGCTTGTGGACCTGCCGCTCCCGGAACTGCTGGGCCGCCACCGCCGCCTGCACCGCCGCCTGATGGAGCTTGTCCTGCTGCCATATCTGCCTGCATCTTCATTCTTTCTTCTTTATGACGAATGATCATGTCTTGAATGTCTTCTTCAAGTCTATCGAATTCAGCAGTCTCCATGAACCTAATAAGATAAGGTAGTCTGAGTTCATGATTCTCCCACTCTCTAGGAGCTACGTATTCTTCTGTGTCAATAATAGTCTTTATGATCTCATCCATTCTCTTTTCAGAATGAGTTCCTACATCGTCCATACCTTCTAGGTCATTGAACTTGATGTGCTTAGTCAGCTCTTTAGGATCCTTGCCAGCCTTTTCCCATAATGGCATAAGCTGCATGATCTCTTGTCTTCTAGCCATAGGATCAAGTGAGAATGAGGTGCCGTATTCTACACGTAGATCGAATCCACCTGCAATATCTGCGCCTTCGTATTCCTTAATATCAAATGCTCCCTCTTGTCCACTTATCTTAATCTTTCTAGGAGTATCCCAGTGTTTCTTAATTATGTCTAGAATGTCTTTATAGACTCCTTCAGTAGTACCTACATACTTATTGAATAGCCTTCTTCTTATTAGATTACCTTGATTAGTTGCATATTGCATTGAGAAACCTGAAGTCTCTCTTGACTGTTGACCAAACATACTTTCATTAGTACCAGCTAGATCATTGAAGCCCTGAAGAATATCAGCTCTCATCTTAGCAACATCTGGCATAGTTCCCGGAGTGTTTACAAATGAAGGTCTTTGATTACCTGCACCTTTAACTTCAACTACATCCCATGTAGAGTTATCGATACCTACAGCTTCCGCACCTTCTGGTAGTACCATCTTAGTTTGACCATGGGCTCTGATATTCTCAAGAGTTTGAAGATCAAGTCTATTCATTGTATCTTGAATCTTAGTTAGGTATGTGATGAATGTGTTTCCATAAACTTGGTTAGTCACATCTATATCTGTCATTATGTGGTATGGAAGTCTTGCTTTAGGAAGTGTATCCTTAGTACCGAATCTATGTGGATTAGGAACTGGATCTGTAAGACATGTACCATCCTGTAGTATAGCTTCTACATAACGTCCTTGGAATCCATTCTCAGGAAGTCCTTTTTCCCAATACTCGTATATAGCGTACTGTCTCTCTTTCTTGTCTTCACCTTGTCTGAATCTATCAGCAAAAGATCTAGACTCTCTGAATGCTTGTCCTGAATCAGTAGATTCTTCTATGATGTGATCTGCATAATCTGGATAACATGCTCTGATCTCAGCTTCTGTAAGCAATTTTCTTTCAAATATAAATCTGACTTCATCCCACTTCTTTGCAAGGGGATCTATGTAGACAGCCCATGTGTCACAAGATTTGACATGAATGTCTCCTTCCATCTCTGTGATTTCAAGAGTTTCAGGATCAAACTTTAGTGGATCTCCTGCCCATCTATCCCAACATGACTTGATGAATGATGTTCCATACATAACAAGTTGAGCATTGTTTAGATCAAATTCTTCTTGTAGTTTGTATTGTCTTAGGGCATATCTTACGATGTCATCAGCAGCTCTTGCTCTCCTAACATCTTCTTGATCTGGAGTTAGTGGACTAGGGGTAACACTAGGTGGGTTAGCACTAAGTTGTGCCTGAATCAATCTGTAGTATCGTACTGTATAGTTCATACCAAATGAATCAAATCCATTAGACTCATCTTCAGAAGCCTTGTTCATGTCAACTCCAACAGCTCTAGATAGAGAATTGTTCTTATCTCCCATAACTCCTTCAGGATCATATACAGTCTGTTCATTAAGAAGCCATACATCCTCTTGAGTCTTAGCTCTATAGTCCATAGCATCGGATAGACGGCCACCAAGAAGTTCTTTACCTTTCTCTTTATTGAGGGGTATGAATTTCAAAACTCTACTCATTATCTTCTCCATTCCATCCAGATCTTCCTAGAAGCTTCTCTGCGACCTTCTGTTCGACGTTTAGAAGTTCTGCAGTCTCTTCACTAGCAAGAGGTTGTTCTTTGTGAAAATTGCCGTCTTCTTCCTTCTCAGGGCATTCATCTTCTGTCTTATGAAGTGTTTCACATTTTGGACACATTCTTTTAGGTCCTTCTTCTGGCATACATAATTTAATGCCTAAATCTATAAATAGTTTGCTCACCAGATTTTCCTACTCTTTCTCATTAACATCGTATACTTGCCTTTATTGCCCTTGCGCTTTGCAGCTCTAGCTTCCTCTTCCAACTCACTAGCCATAAATAGTCTAGCATCTCTGGTCATATGTTGAGGAACCACATCAACTTTAGGAAGATGAAAGATTCCGTACTGTAGAGCATCACATAGGTGATATTTCGTAGAGTTCTTTATATGTCCAAATTTAGCTGGATTAGGATCCCACTCGGCATCATTAAGCTCGGTAAGCAGTTCTACTAATTCAGAGTCTATATCTATTTTATCACTTTCTAGCTCTTTTTGCAAGTGCATAATTAGTGCGGTCTTATCTGTCTTATCTGCCTGCATCCAGCCATATATTTTGTTTCTTATCATTTCGTTCTGGAACCAAGTCTCAGAAGGGTCATATACTTTTCTTACTATATTGTGAGTGTTTAGAATCCTTGAGATCTTAGACACATAAGTAGTCAGGTCACCTTCTACCTTCAGATAGAAAGCATCAGCAATGTAAGGTCTTCCAGTATGAGGATTCTGAGCTATGAGAATGAATCCACCTTTCCCACCTGCTGCAGGATCTGCTGCCAAAGTATGTGGCCATTGTTTGTCATAATTGTCAGGAGTGTTGATTATGTTATGATCTCCAAACCTAAACACGGCATCAGAAGAATCTAACCAATCACCATAAAGAATACAATTACGTTCTGCTTCTGGAAGATTAGCTACTTTAGCAATCTCTTTCTCTTTTACATTTCTGTATATAGGATTGTCAAGTTTACCAAATTTGAATTTCTTACCAATAAGTGGATCAACATTGTCAACCATCTGTCTAATCACTGGATTAGGACTCTTAGGTGTGAATGTAGATATGAACTGTCCACGCCTAGCATCAACCCTTCGCTGAAGTTCTTCAACGTACTTGTGAGAGCTTGGCATCTCATCTAGCCATACGTGATGAGCCGTAAATGATTGAGCTTTCTCTCTAGCATGATCTGCTTTATCGTGAGTTAGGAATATGATCTTGTTTCCATTTTTCAAATTTAACACATGATCTAGTGAACCACCAGCTTTTACTACTTTGAAATCTACACCTTCTTTACCTAGATATGGACGAATCTTCTTGTCCCAAAGTTCTGTAATCTGTTTCATCACACGCCCAGCTAGGATAAGAGTTAGAGGTTCTTGCGCCCAATCAATCCAAGTGTTACCACATTCTTTACATCTGTATTCGTCTAGGTCTGAATCTACTAGTTCAATATTGTGAGATCCACATCTCTTATCGTAACAGACTTGAGAGTTTGGTCTTTCCCAGTATGGATGATTCTCTTCAAATTTCCATGCAAGAATTCTCGCACCTATTTGAGATTTACCAAATTGATTACCAGCTACTAGATATACGAAGTCAAGACTGCATTCCATAAGAACTTCTAGCTGTTGAGGAGAAGGTCTTGAAGCAGGTTTGAAAGGATCCATACAATGAAGCTTCTGTTCATCGACTCTTTTCTTAAGTGCATCTAATTGTTTCTGTGTATACATTAGTTACCTTTGTAAAGTAATGCCAACTTGTAAACAGCGAATACAGCTCCACTGATTCCACCTACCCATAATATAAGTTTGGTAAGTACTCTTATGAAAGTCAAGTGTTCATCAAGAGGTTCTAGCTTCCTAAGAAGTTCTTCTCTCTCTGCTTTGCCTTGCTTTCTAATCTCTTGTATCATATCTTCATTACGAGCTGATCTAGCCATATGAGCTTCTAGATCTTTGTTCATATAAGCTTGCTTGATATCAATAGAATCTAATCTATGTTCAAACTTTTCTAGTTTATGTAAAATTCTATCAACATCCTTATTCATTAGAACCTAGCTCCTATACCTAAAGCTACTTCACCTGTTAAGGTTTCAAAGTATCCTGTCACTCCGAATGGTCCCCACATGTCATATTGGAATGAGACAAATGAACTTAGACCTGTAGTATATCCAGCTCCCACACTAAGCGATCGTTTAGTTTGATGTTTCTCATTTTCAATTCGTTTAATTTCCTGTTTCAGTTCTCTCACTTGGTATTGATATTCTAGTCTAATTTTCTGTTCTCTTACGGTATCTTCTTCTTTGCTTAGATCTTTAGTCTTCTTAGTTATACGAGTTCCATCTGGTTTAACTGTCTCTTCAAATGATTCACTCAGTTGACTTTTAAGTTTACGGTTCTCACTTATTTGCATTTCGAGAGTTGCTTTGTGAGTCTTGATCTCTTCTTTAAGTTCAATAACTTCTTCTTTTCTAATCTCAATTATGTCACCTTGAAGGCTATAAGTTAGAAAATTAGTAAGGCCCATCAGCATCATCACTAGAGCAAGGAGTGCTAACTTTGGGTATTTCTTTATTGTATCAAGCATCTTCACCTACAACCTCATCAAGGAATCTCTTTATGTCTTTAGGACTTAGTATGTCTATGTCCTTATCTATGTAGTATCCCATTACGTTCATCAAAAAGATGGCAACAAACTCAGAACATATCTGATGTTCTCTACCTCTATTTAGAGGATTCCATTTCAACTTCCACTTTCTCTGTAAGAGAATTCCGATCAGTTGTTTATATCCATATTCTAGTCCAGCGAATTCTAAAAGTACTGGAAACTCTTTCTCTTGCTCTTCAGATAGACTCAATGTGTATGAATGTAAAACTTCTACTGGATTCATCTTCATCTTCATCTGTCCGAGCAATCTTACATTTGTGTCGTTTGCTTCGTAAACGTAAGAGTGATCTTCCATAACAACTCTTAGCCTGACATGTCCGTAGTCAGTACCTTCTACTTTTCTAACTAACCAGTTTACCCATGAGAACTTAACTGGGTTTGTAAATTCAACAATAACTTTCATATCTAACTCGGCGGTTGATGTAGTAGTCCATTAAAAAATGCTGACACTGCACCTGTATTACCTTCTCCCTTTTTGAATATTATATGTATCTGAAGTCCTGCTGGTAATTTAGCCGCATAGACATTCTCTTTATGATACCCATCACAAACTCCCCAACTAGGAACGAATGCCTCTAATAGTCCTGCAAGAGGGTGATGTATTTCAAATGAGATAGTATCGCCAATTTCAGATCCTTCAAAATAGAATCTGAGTCCATTGATCAGTCTGTCTTCTGGCAGATCATATACTAGTGTAATATCTTCTGTTCTGTTTTTGAATGAGCCTAAGAATTCAAATCTCGTTCTTGCTCCTTCAGGATCGTCCCATACAGATTTCTTATCACTTCTTTTAAGTGTAGTACTTACGGACTTACCATTTCTTATCTCTTCTAGAATAGGATCTAGTTCTTCTTTTGTGTAACGTATGTAGCCTGCAAGAGGTGTTGCAAATTCATTAGTGAATGGAAGTAGACAATATTCAAGCTCTGTCAAAGATCCATCTTCTTCTTCTCTAGTTATAGGTACAGGTTTAGTTTTGTCATATCCTGATGTTTGCAGCATAGCTTCTGATATATCTGATTTTCTTATGATGACAAATTTTTTCATTATACACCTACAAAATTAGTTTGATCCATGTTGATCATAGTCATCTCATTGATACCTAATTCGTCTTGAATAGTTGGCGCAGTTGCATTCTCGCCCATCTTCCACCAACTTACTAGTCTATTAGAAAACACCTGAGCTTGTAGATTAACTCCATCTCCGTCATTATATATTGCATTTATTTCTGAAGGTGATAAAGCTGTATCCCAATAAGAAACTTCATCTATTGTATTGTCCCAAAAAAATCCTGAAGCTGTTCCTACTTTTAAGCTCTTAGTTGTAAGCCTCCTTCCAGAAGGAAAAGGATCATTAGCAGTCTGAGTACCCGAAGCTATAGCTCCGTTAGCGTACATTATCATAGTATCTGTAAATTCATCATAAGTCATTACAATGTTTGTTCTATTTCCTCTATAGGAAGGATCTATTCTAAAATCCTTAAAAGCTGTAGCAGTTCTTAATCTACAAAACAATTGTCCATTAGAAAACATCCTAAAAGAATATTCATCACCTACTTCTAAAATACCTCCACTGTCTTGCTGTGCTGGCATATCTACCCAAAAACTTAAAGAGAATGATTGAGTTTTGAAAGATGGATCACTTAACACTTCTGTGTATTCAGAAACTCCATCGAAAGTTGTTTGTATTGTGGATGTGTATGGTGCTGGTATGACAAAGGCTCCAAATCCTTTAGTGTATTCATTATCTACTGCATCTGTTGAGATTATATCAAATACATAAAAAGGGTGATTTAGAGAACTAGGTTCAGCAAGTTGGACTTCATTCCCTACTATCTGTAACTTAGAAGCATCTTGTCCACTTAGACTATATACATAAGGAGATATTCCTCCTGTTGTAGATAGAGTTCCTATCACAGTTCCAGTAGGACTTCCTTCAACTATAGAGTTGTTACTCAGTTCTATATTTGTAATAGGTTGCGGAGTGATATTGATAGTTAGAATCTGATCATATGTTGCACCATTAGAGTCAGTAGTTCTTATCAATATATTGAAAGGAGAATCAGTTGAATCTGCTAGATAATCTATGACTAGATTAGAATTAGATGCTCCGTTGAGAATTACCTTATCTGTCTCTCCTCCTATTATAGAGTATGTGAAAGGTCCTACTCCACTGATAGTAGTTAGTATACCAATCAATGTTCCCGGCTGTGAACCTTCTAGAATAGTATCATTACTCAGTTCTACACCTAGTGGTACAGGAGTTGAAGGAGTTCCCCCTTCTACAACAAGACTCAAAGGTTCTAGCCAGCCTTGAGGAATATTAACTTGATAGTTCCTATATTCGATCCCATCTATTGTTGGATATCCTTCGGCACTATAAGTGATTGTCACAGTTTCTTTCTTCTGAGCACTTACATTGTATGTAACAGAAGTTGGAAGAGTTGGATGAAGTGGATCATCATACGCAACAGCATGGACACTATTTATAATGGAAATAGGTCTTTCTGTAAGTCTCTTGTATGTGATATTAGTCGCCACTGTTATCCGCCTTCTCTTTTCCTAGTTCAACCATTTTGAAATCTGAATAGATTCCACTAGTAAGTGAAACCTGAGAAGCCATAGAATTCTCTATAGCTCTAATGATTCCTTCTTCTTTATCTGAGTCTGCAATGACTGAAGCCATTCCAGTTTCATATAATACTGCATGTAGTGTCTCATGAAAGATTGTAGCAAACAAGTCATCCTTCTTATAGTGATTAGCAGTAGAGATCTTTATGATCTTCTTTTCAAGTAGAGCTTCTCCGTGAAGATCTGCCCAATTCTCTTGGTACTGAATGTGGTAGTATTTCCCACAAACATTAACTAATGTAGGAACTTTTACCTTACTCACTTGGACCCTCTATCTTTTTAACATAACCTAACTGTTCAATCAACTTCTCAAGTTGTTCTTTATCTACTTGGTCATTAGCTTTCTCTTCTTTTTGAGCAGCTTTGATTTCAGATCTAACTTCTTTTAAGAACTTCATAGCGGCTAGAGAATCAGAATCTCTGTCTGCTCCTGCCATAAGTTCAGCAGCTCTTTCTATCGCTGATTCAAACAAGTAGTCAATTCTATCAGTTATGTGTTGTCTATCACGAAACCAATTCTCAAATACAGGAGTCCACCAAGAAGCAAGAGTGTCGGGATCCATACCTGCCAGTTCCTGAATCTCTCCAAGCTCTGCTAACTCTGGTGAAGCAACTCCTAAGAGTTCTGCTTTGTTGTAATATTTAATTTTAAATTTCTTCTGAGCTGGATTAGGATGAAAAGAAATCAAGTCTGCTTGTTTCACTATATTCCTAATACTCTCACCATTAACTATTCTGTTTGCCATGTGTCCTCCTTAGGAGGCCCTTGTTGGTATAGCAGTAGGGCCGTAGCTGCTTTTAAGGAGGATTGAGGCCCCACGAGAGGCCCCTCCTTCCTATTTCTTCTTTTCGTTATCTCTCTTGAGCTTCTTTATGATCTCTGCATTTCGCTGATCGCGCTCTTTCTTTTTCTTATCTTTAAGATGTTTCTGAAAGTCATTTATCATTTTCCAAAGAATCCCTTCTTAAATGCTGACACTCTTCCTTTATCAAGACCTTTGCCTTTTTTAGATTTCTTCTTATCCGCTAAAGCTTCGTTCTCGTCTTCATCACCAAAACCAAAAAGATCCTTGAAACCTTTGTTTCTCTTCTTTTTGATATCTTCCATTTTGTTAACGCCTTTTTTACTGGCTGTCTTTCTTTCCATCTTAGAATGCTCCATTCACAGGAGAAGGAGGAGTCAGCTCAGTATCTTCTTCGCCCATCTCTGGATCTAGTGCAGCTACTTCTGGTTTCTTCTTCTTCAGTTTGTACTTCTTATTCTTCTTAGTCTCTTCTACTTTTTTAGCAGATACTTCTTCAGGAGTCATTGACTCGTCTTTCTCTTCCGTAGTTTCAGGAATGCCAAGCTGTTCCTTTAGACGTTTCATTGATTCTGTTTTCATTACTGGTCCCTTGAGTATTGCTAGTAGTATTAGAGCACCGTAGGCATTATGCCGTCTGTGCCGTTTCATTCGTCTTCCTTTTGATTCCAACAGGAGGAGCGATAGTCAGGTAGATAGTCTTGTAGTCTATACGAAGATCTTCTAACAGGCCAGCGCCTTCCATGAATCTGAGATATTCGACTATGTCTGGTTGGGAATATTGTAGGTGCTTTGAAAAGCTACTGAGGTTGATCACTCTGGTCAGTCCTTTAGCATCATCAAATTTGTTTCCGTACAGAATTTCCGTAAGGATCCTACCGACACGATTCTTGTATCTCTCTTGTTTTCTACCAACTGCCATTGTGTGTACTCCTATTATATCATAAATTGGCTGATTAGTCAATCTGATTTTTCTGGTTTTAATTATCCGACTTTTCTTTGAATGTCGTATGCTCTATAGATCGCGCCAAGAAGCTCATCCATATTTGGGTGTGTCAATAATACCTCACTGATGACCCCATCATTGATTATTTTGATTCTGAAGAATCCTTCCTTCATTGCTTGAATGCTTAAGATCTTGCCACCTACTGTATTGATTTCTTCGTAAGCTGTTTCTAGTCTAATCATGGGTTCCTCCTGTTATGAGATCTAGACATATAATAAATACTATTCCGATAAATAATATGACGGCGTTAGGTACTTCAATCATTGTGCCTCCCTCAAGGGATGTTTTTAGAGTAAGTTAGTCAATTCCATAGATAGTTATCCCTACTGGGAGATCTTCAGTCCTCAGAATCCTCCGCTTTGAATGTAGATAGAAATCTACCTCTTACCCTATCTTCTAATTCTTTTCGATCGTCTTCATTTATAGAGACTTCGTCTACCCACATAGTTTCTAATTTAGGCATAGGTATCTTCTTAAAAGGTACTACCTTACCTTCTTTGGGTATTTTCACCCATTCACTCTTCTTAGGAGCCTTGACTTCTAGAGCGTCAAATTTGGTGGCACTCTTTATATCAAATAACATCTGTGCATAAAGCTCAGCTCTCTTGCTCTGAGTCTTAGCTCTGCTCATAAGGTCTACATAATAGTAGACTGTCTTCTGAATTCTTGTCTCTTTCATTCCAATATCCTCCTAGTCCTCAACATGAACAGTAAAAACAATAGTAGTAGTTTCTTCATAAGGAAGACCTACGTTATCAAGATGCTCTATCAAAGACTTAGATGCAGATTCCTTAGTTTTGTAATACCCAATGGTCGTATAATCCATAGCTCTATTCTTGTATACTGCTTTATAGATCTTCATCCCATCTCCTTGTAGGTATGGCTAACGCCAGTAGACTCGTATTCTCGTCTACTTATAATTTTGTAGCTCTCAATCTTCTTTATATACTTATTATATCAATCTCCTAAAATCTTGTCAAGCATTATTTTCTACTCATTTTGGTAATTATTACTAATTGCAAATAGGTGGGATATTACTTTAGTCAGTGATTTCAAGGACTTAGCTTTTATTATCTAGATAAACCTCAATTTAATGTACCTGAATAATCACCGCTTCGCGGATCTAATCCCTTTCATCACTGACTGTCTTCAACTCTTTCTACAACTTTCCTATCAATTTGTTGTAGCAACAGCCAGTTATTCCTGTGGATTAGTAGCAGCTTACTCGCACTTTACTCACACTATCCTTATACTTATGGCGATAAAGGCCCATAAATGATACTTTAGTTGTAGTTAAAAGGCCCCAAAAACCGTCCAGAGTGTATAACGGAATCTCTCTCCCTGCCTACCCCCCCTGTCCCCACTTGTACACTGCTCTCTGCGTTGGCATGAACCTTGCAAGGAGGTGGGTTCACCGTTGATATTATTGGTTATTTTAGAATATTTGGGTGATCGCGTGTGTATAGATCACGATATTTACGATTAGATATAGTGCTAGTCTCATGGTGCTCTCCCTTGGTTTACATTGTAGCGATCTGTGCTATCAAATATACTGCTAATAAAAGGTTGGTTACAGCTAGTAAATATGTTGTCAAATCCTGTAGCATGGTGTTCCCTCCTGCTTACATCGTGTTACTGAATTTCAATAACATCTAGTAACATAACACTTATCGGTATACTATCTATAAAGTTGAACTTTGCTGATTTTGTCAATCATTCTAGTGCCTTATCGTGCTCTTTTTTCCCGCCGACATGTAACCCCTTGATATTATTGGCTTTTGTTTTTCTACTATATATACCTAAATTGGAAATAGATGGTCTGTACAATTCTCCTATCTAACCTATTGTAATCACTGGACTTTCTGATTCACTGATCTAATTGTGCCTTGCAACCTATTGATATGTTTAGGGAAAAAAGAGAGTTTTTATTTTTATATTGCCGCGCCGATATGTATTATAGAACTTGGGCAGGGAACCAAGAAACAAAAAAGAAATTGAATTTTCTACTAAAGTTTCCAAACACCCCGCCGATAAGAGAGAGAGGCCAAAGTCAACCACCTATTTCCTAGAAATAAAGTGAACGACACTAAAAAAAGAACTAAAGTTTTTGATAAGGGCCGCCGATAAGAGAATTGAGTTAGGGGTGATTACTTTCACCAAGTGAAAAGAAAGCCCAAAAAACTCAAAAAAGAGCTAAAGTTTTTAAAAGCTCTGACCGATAAAGAGAGAGTAAGCAGCGCAGGGGATGCCCAAGCTGATACTAAATACACACTGGGAAACTGTAACAGTCATAAATAATTGCAGTAAGTGAATCACTCAATAGCGAAAGCGAGTGAACGGGTAGTCCAACCTGATACCTTTAAAGTTAAAACGGACTTTTGATACCAAGCGCCAAATAGGTGCTACGAAAAGGCAATTAATTTTGCTGGGGTGCAGTAGTATGCAACCTTAGGTTATATGTAGGGAGTGGAATCCTGATAATAGCTAGCGGTATCATCAGATAGCTGGATACTACGAGATAATTGGGTAGGTTATTACTGAATAACTACATTGAGTTAACCGATTATCACACAAGAGAGATAACGAAACGGGAAAAGTAAGCGCCGCGCGAGCGGATGGAACGCCGGAATTCCCGTCGATAGGTGTTGGTAGCCTATCCTGATGAGTCACCAAAGTCTTTCAATCTTCATACGAGCCACACACAATGGCCCACCACATTAGAGGCGTTATGTCTCTCCTATCGGTAGATATTGGTAGTCTACCCTGATGAGTTACCACGAAATAGGAGCGAATAAAATGATTTACATGTTGATAGTACTTTACACAAGTTTGATAGTTTCAGTAATTACAGGCCTAGGAGGGCTTTACTAGTGAGAGATATAACACAATACAATGATCGCGAGCTTTATCTATGGTGTAATACTGAAGAGGATGACTATTTTATTGTTAACGCACATATAAATTATAGACAGTATGGATTTTTAACTAATCACTTAGCGAGTAGATATAAATTTACACCTAAACAATTCACTTACTTGATAGATAACTGGGAGGTTTCTTTATGAGATACGAAATTCTAATAAAATCAGTAGTTGCACCGAACGAGTGGATGCACTACCTATTTGAAGCTGACCTAGATGATGCTCTTATAGTAGCTTCATCCCTAAATGGAATGTCATATATAAACGAGGTGAAAATTGAAGAGCACAGACTTGCAGCGTAGTGTTATAGAACTACATGGGGAGCTGGTCGAAGTGACTAGGTATCCTGAGAAGCGCGCCAAAAAAGGCAGCAAAATGACAACATCAAACCGTAAGCATAAAGCGCCGCCACCATCGGCGGACTGGCTTAAACAACAAGGCTTCATTAAGTGAGGTAAACAATGGAAAAGCTAGAAGAATTGACGGCCTTGGACTATCTTAAAATGTCCAAAAAAGAGAAGCTACACTATGTAGAAGTATGTATAGAACTAGAGCCAGACTTTGAACGTAAATGTGAGTTAGTGAAATTACACAACCGAATAGGAGAGGCGGCATGAGAGAGCGTATATATTGTACCAATAGTGCGGATTGTATAGAGGTAGTTGACAATAGACCTGCAGGTATTAGATACCTAGATGTATTTATAGATGGTGGTGACGAATCCACAGTATGTATTGTACTAAATGACGATAAGATAGACAAACTAATCACCTGTTTAAAGGAGTTGAAAAATGCTAAAACTGAAAGTGTATAAGGGCTTGAAAACTCTTGAAAACCTTAAACGAAATAAGCAGGATATACAACATAGAATAGTTCAAATTGAAAACCTTTTAGAAGATTGTAGCAGCCTTGAGGAACTATATGAGAGAGCCGAATATATAGACTACGAAATTAGTGAGTTAGTAAAGGGGTATTAAAATGAAGTGTCAATCGTGCGGGGGAACCGCTAAGCTAGTAGAAGTGAGTGCTAAATGTAGTGATAGATGTTTCACTAGAGGTGTGAAATCAGGTAAGGAACACGATGGGTACGTACCTGAATGGTTAGGACCTGAAGGTTATGGGGACTATGTACAATTCACTATATGTAGACACTGCGGACAAGTGCAAGGCTCATGGCCACACCATGACAAAAACATGAATCAATTCAAACACGGGAAGGTAGCCTAATGAGAGTATATCATCAACCATGTGCTTCATGTCTTGATGTAGTCGAGGCAAGCGAACTGAATGAGGAAGGTGTATGTCTACTATGTGTAGAGATAGCTAAACAAACCCTAGAACTTGAAAGGGAGAGAGAACATGGATAACTTTTTGAATATTGATGAGTTGAAATATGAGAAATTACTGGATGACGTAAGGTCTAAGCCAGAGCCAGAGCCTACTGAAATAAACATGAGGTGGATTGACATTGAAGCTTTACAATCTAAGGCAGATGAATTGAAGTCACTAATGGAGCTACTGAAATGACTAAAGACTTAATAGTTTGCTTATGTCTCATAAGACCAATGCCTCAAGTGCCTTGGTATCAGATACGATCATATAAACACACTTGGAGTAGATAACAAATGAAACACTATTCAAAATCAATATCAGTAAATGGAATGTATGACAATGAGGCTTTCCTAGTCACTGAATATGTGAACTTGCCAGACCAAAGACAAGCGATTGAAGTGAGTACTAAGGTACACGACCAACTAAGAGACAGTGTGACATTAACATTTAAAGAAGCGCGAGACTTGAGAGCCTTCTTAAACAGACTAGACCTAGACAAATAAGGATAACAATCATGAGCAAACTACTTACACAGAATAGCAAAATCAAAAAGAGCGGCGGCGACAAATTTGACATATGGAATTTTGGAATACCTGCATATCAAAGTGAGACAGGTATTAAGACTTGCCCACTAGCAGGGGAGTGTGCTAAGGGATGCTACGCACAGCAAGGTGCTTATGTATGGGGTAATGTGAAGCCTGCCTTTGAACGTAGATTACAAGCTACACTACAAGATGACTTTGTACAAGTGATGAGTGCTGAGATAGCTGGCAAGGCTAAGAGGTCGGCGGCCAAAGGCAAGACTTTGGTAGTGAGAATACATGACAGTGGTGACTTCTACTCAGCAGGATACCTAGCTAAGTGGATTGAGGTAATGGAGCAAAATCAAGACGTTCTATTCTATGCATACACTAAATCGATACCTTTCTTTAGAAGAATCACAACACCGACAAACTTTGTAGTCATATTCAGTGAAGGCGGCAAACTTGACCACCTAATTAGGGACAACGACAGACACAGTAGAGTGTTTGAATCTAAGGCGGCGCTTGAAGCGGCGGGCTATGACGATGCTAGTAAGGATGACAAGGTAGCTTTCCTAAGTGGATCAGGTAAGATAGGATTGATCTATCACGGTGCTAAGTCTAAGTCGTGGACTACTGAAAATGAAACAAGAGAACTTGAGGTGGCGTAATGAAACTGACAATTGAAAAGAATACAAAACTATTTGAACCTATAACAATGACTATAACACTAGAGTCAATGGAGGAATTGAGTGATCTATACCATAGACTTAATATAGGACATAGCAATACCCTCGAACATTCATGCTCAGGATTTCCTAAGATACACAAGAGAGAAATGTTTACCGAATTACACAGAGAACTTTATGACATAATCAATTCACTAGTAGGAGAGTAACAATGAACAACACATATCAGAATCTACCACATACAGACGTGCTGTCTATGATGGACAAAGCACTGGCAAAGACAGGACTGAATTACGAAATGAAATTCAGACAGAATGGAGAGAAACAACTAGTAGTTGACTATGTATTCACTGACTACGAACACATAGGACTAGGTGGATTGAGGCCACAGATCAGCGTCATCAATTCAACGGATGGATCAAGGGCATTCAACTTGATAGGCGGTGTGTTCAGATTAGTATGCTCTAATGGCCTAGTAGCTGGTGACATTTTTGACAGTGAACGTATAGTTCACAGAGTAGGGCCTACCTTTGATAGGAAAATTGAGTCACTACCTCTAAGGATTGTTGCACTAGTTGAGGATACAGTGGAGGCAATGAAGGAACTGAACGAATTGACTTGTCAAGAACTGAGTGAAAACAAAATGATAGAAATTGTAGGTAATCTTACGATGAGTAAGAAAGCAAAGACGGAAACAATTAAGGACGTAGTGTTTGAAGATCAGAGAAGAGAGGATGATCAAGGGAATAACGTGTGGACATTATACAATATTGTGAATGAGAATCTACGTAAACATTCAAAGGCTAAGGCTTATCAAAAACATAACGAGAAATTGCTAGAGAACATTCAACTGTTAGCAGCATAGGAGACTGCAATGAAAGTGACAGACCTAGAAATGATCAAGCAACTTAAGAAGATTGAAAAGAATCTTGAAGACTTCACCTATGAGACTGACCCAATACAATCAGCAGAGCTGTTAGCAGATAGTAGACTGAGAGTGAAGGACTTAATACGTAAATTAGTAGGAGTAGAATAGAATGAAAAGAGAAGTGATGGAAAAATGGGTAGCAGCCCTTAGATCAGGCGAATACAAGCAAGGTAGAACACAATTGAAATGGGGAGATACTTACTGTTGTCTTGGAGTGTTGTGCGAAATAAGTGGAAAAGATTACGATGATTATGCAGATAATATAACTGAGGAAGTTAGACGTTGGGCTGGCATGAATTCTCGTGATGGAGAACTTCCAAAGGACTACAAAACTAAGACAGATAAGGGGCATTTTAAATATACTAGATTCTTATGGAGACTAAATGACGTAACTAATAGCAAAGGAAAGTCATGGTCATTCAAACAGATCGCAAACATAATCGAAAAGAATTGGGAGCAACTATGATGCTAATAATAGACAGAGGCGGTTATCCATACGCATATAATAAGATACACAGATCATCACTACTTAAACTGTTAAAGCAGTTGATTGAAACCAAAGCAGGTGGGACGATCTTCTCTGTATCATTCATCAAAAAGAATGGTGAATTTAGAAACATGAGATGTAGACTAGGAGTTAAGAAGGGATTGACAGGTAAGGGATTGAACTGGGAACCTATTGACAAAGGATACATGACAGTGTATGACATTGAGAAGAAGGGTTATAGAATGGTTAACCTAGATACAATACAGTCTCTACAAATTAAAGGAGAGAAGTTAGTAGCTTAAGGAGTGAGGCATGGAAAAGAACATAGACAAACTTATAAAACGTATGGTATTTGAAGAAATAGATAGACTGAGTGTTGAAGATAAAGATCAGATGCTATACGAATACTTATACGATCATTACTGTAGACTTAATAAAGGCTTCTTGTTTGAAGCATTAGAGAGACACTACGGAACATCAATAGATAAAGGAGCATAAGATGAGAGCACTGATAGTAGCGGCGCTTATATCGGCGGGCTGTGGAGAGATCAATAAGAGATACATCACTCAATTAGAAGGAGCCAAAGGAGAGAAGGGAGAGCAAGGAGAGAAGGGAGACGACGCACCACTAACTGTTATCATACCTGTGAATATTCTACTAGACCGTGACAAGCCAGACTATCAAAGCAACTATCATGTAATAGGAGAGGATCTTAAGAAGTTGAGACTGCCTGTAGCAAAGGACTTCACTGTGACTCTAGGTGCTTCGGACGATCAAGGTGGTACAGGTTCACCATGGATTGAGATAAATACCGATGTAGCCAAGGCATGTTATCAGATACTAATACCTAACATTAAAGTGACACATGCACATGTAAGTCCTAAGTTCACACCTTGTTCTTCAAAGGTAGAACATGACTACATAAGTATAGGAGATGTAGTGTTCACCACTGAGGCAGACATCTACTTCGGACCTAAGTATAAGGTTAACAATAAGATATATGATGTCAATCTACAAGTCAATATACTAGCAGAGCTGGAGGAATTCTAATGAGACTGATACTACCTATAATTCTAATAGGTTGCGGCACATCTAATGACGTAGCTGTTGAAGGTGGAACAGATAATAAAGTGAGTGCAACAGTTACAGTTGAGTATGTAGCTAAGCAATGCAACGATAAGAGATTCACTGTTGAACAGAAACTAGAATGTATAAGGATGCTAACAAGTAAAGAGATAGGACTAGACCCAACATCAGCAGAAGCAATACTAGAAACGATTGAGAGTAGAGATGAACAGTAAGGAATACAAATCACATAGATGCATGAGACAATTCCTGTATGGATACAAGGAAGCTATTGAAGACATCTACATAAAGGATGATAGGATAAGAATGACAGCACCTACTCTTTATAGAGAAGCACTACAAGATCAACTTGATATCATACTCTATCTTAGTAGATTAGACTTTGATGAAGATGATGAATAGGAAAGAGGTGGGATTAAGTTCACCACTTATTGTTTAGGAATGTATGATCTTCTTTATAGATACATTATACTAAAGATAAGAGATCACTGTCAACAACTAAATGATAACACTAATGATTACAACTACTTAAATATAAGGAGCGCCGGTATGAGCTACTATAAGATAGCAGAAGTCCTCATAGATGAGGATGGTAGATACACTCTTACCTATCTAGGAGATCATGGGCCGGACTTTGCTTATGCAGCTATAACTATGGGAACTGCTGAAGGAGTTATAAGAAAACTACAAGAGCAAGTTAATAAACATGAAGAGACTTACAAGAAACTACTAAGGAGAACTGTTGATGATGCCAGACAAGCTAATAATAAAGAGACTTAAAAGAGATAAGGATGCTTTGGTAAAAGGAAATGCAGCACTTATGGAAGAAAATGCGTTGCTAGAGAAGAAGCTTGAGATGGCTTTGGAGTGTTTAGAAAGAATACGTTTAAATGATCGTGGTAAAGTTTTCGGCTCAATGATTAGAAATTACATAAAAGAAATAACCCAAATGAAAAGCGAGGTGGGTGGTGAGTGATGATAAAGTAGTGGACTTCACCAAAGCACAAGAGAAATTCACACACAAGAAACACAATGAGAAAGTGCAAGCTAAAGAGAATATAGTATCAAGAGTGAAAGCTAAAGTTGCTGAGACTTTGAACCTCATTGACATACTCAAAAGATCTAAGGCAGAATTCATAGATAGGAATCAAGACAAGTAGGAGACAGAGATGCCAGTATGTAGAGAATGTAATGTAAGTACATTCGATTTTGATTACGAAACAAGAACAAGAAAATGTAGAATATGCGGACACACAAAACAAGACACCAACTATGAGGATATGGACGATGAGAAACAAGGAAACGATTAAACTATTCAATGAAAGGTTAGGAGATGTAGTCTCCCTATACATGGAACTATTTGACAGACTTGAAGGTGAAGAGCTGACACAATTTGTTAAGACTTATGATGAAACAATCAAGAGAGTTAACGATGTGTATCAAGACACACTAGACTTAGCAGTTGAAAGGGATATCGGATGACACATGTACTAATAGTATTCACATTCACAGGATGGAAGAAGGAAGTTTATGAAGAACGAAAAGAAGGGGAAGGTTATACAGTTATGGAGAGCCAAGCTTGGTGTAGAGAGAGAGGGATTGGTCTTGATGGAGGATCAGGAAACACTGACATCAAAGAACCCACAACAGAGTGACCCAATTAGAACTATCAATAGAGTCAATAGACTCATGAAGAAACTAAAGGAACAGAGAGATGAGTAGAGAATTGGAAGAAATCCGTAAGATAAAAAACAGTTTGGATTCTATTTGGTTTATTTTATTTATACTGATTGTTGTACAATGTAACGGTGATAACGATCAAGAGAGAGAGTTAAAGAAGATAAACGACACCATAAATCGAGCAGCTTTACAGTATGAATTTGACAATATGATTAAGGAAATAAACTATGAAAGCAAGCAAGAACGATAAGACTGATAACAAAATACCACTAGAATTCCTAGAACTAGATGGCATAGCTGAGATGTGTAAGGTGTTTGCCTTTGGAGCTGAGAAGTATAGTGCAGGCAATTACTTTCTTGGGCATGAACAGACAAGACTACTAGCTGCAGCAATGCGCCACCTACTTGCATACCAAGGTGGAGAAGACTTAGATCCTGAGAGTGGACTGACACATTTAGGACATGCTCAATGCTGTCTAGCTATGTTACAGAAACAGAAAGCACTAGGCACATCTATAGATGACAGGATCACACTTGACAAAGTGAGAGGTGAAGGAGAGGCTGACGAACCTAGGCTTAAGATAGGCGAACTCTATCTAGTAGAGAGTATAGATGAATCAGGATTTGATTATGACATAAGCTCTGCAAAAGGTAAGGTATTTGAAGTTAGTGAAATTCAAGAATTATCTATTGGAGTACACTACAAGATGTCAGAGTTTGGAGAACATAAAGATCCAGACTTCTTTTGGGCAACTGAAAAACAATTAGATTACTTATACTTAGAAAAGAAGGAACTAAGAACATGAAGGACGAGAGAGGAAGAGAGTATACCATAGTAGAGAAGCTAGTTCACGGTCAGATGTTTCCTGTTAAGGTATATCCTGAAACAAAAAGACTTGACATCTCATGGCTTGATGATTTAGAATCAGAGTATTCACTTCATGGAGCGAGGGAGGAAGAGAATGAAATTGAATAACAGTCCGACTATAGAAGGCAATCCTGTTTGTCTCTTACATAAAGACAAAGATCTATCTTTCTATAGAGATAATTATGAGGTTATTTATGCAGTAAATTCAGATAACTTTGTAGTAGCTACCTTCAGTGCTTCAGGTGAAATAGATAATGATCATGTGCATTGTGCATTCTATACAACTAACCTAAGTAAGGAGAAATTCTAATGTCATTCAGTGAAAAGATATATGCACTACTCAATAAAGGATTTGAGGAGATGCAAGAGCGTAGAAGAATAGAAGAAGACCAAAAGGAACCAGCCCTTCGCGGCGGTAACAGTGGCGCTATGCTACCAGATGGTACAATTATAGGAGGTGATCCACGTATAGCAGTACTTCGCTATCTAGGTATTGAAACACCAGTAGACTTTGACTTGCAGTTACTGTTTCATGCTGGACTTCTTAATGAGGAAGCTGTTGCTGAATTGTTAGAGATGAGTGGAGCTAAGTTCAAGAGAGAAGAAGACTGCCCTGTT
>Ga0208899_1000487_pt1 | contig 29683 bp, 44 predicted proteins | sample VirMetDEL_Nov_24_FD_184518 | JGI IMG/M metagenome (GOLD analysis project Ga0208899, IMG submission 184518) | Aqueous microbial communities from the Delaware River and Bay under freshwater to marine salinity gradient to study organic matter... | ecosystem: Environmental > Aquatic > Marine >... | reverse complement strand
AGCACACGTTCGTCACGGACAAGCTGCTCAACGACTACCCGGCGCTGGCAGGCTTCAGCGTGCGCCTGATCCGGTTCGGCTACAGCGGCAACTGCCTCAAGGTGCGGCGCAGCAGCGACAACAGCGAGCTAGACATCGGGTTCGACAGCAACGGCGACCTCGACATCTCGGCGATCGAGACGCACTGCGGCAGCAGCGACGGCTTCGTCTCCGTCTGGTATGACCAGTCAGGCAACGGCAACAACGTCACGCAGGGCGTCACCTCGTTGCAGCCGAAGATCTACGACGGGTCGGCTGTGGTGCAGGACAACGGCAGGCCCGCGATTCAGGCGATCTCGGCGTCTAACTACCTCCGCTGGCCTGGGACCATCATCACGGGCACAGGCGCGAGGTCGATGCTGTGTGTCGCCAACGCTGACAGCGCGGTGAACGACAACTTCCTGACGTTGTCCAGCGCCTCGACTGGCAACGGGTCGCAGTGGAACTGGACGCCCGAGGTCCGCATCCGAGTCATCGGCGACCGCCGATACGACAACAACCCGATGGACACGCAGACCATCGGGATGCTCACGTTCCCGGCTGGCGGCGACACCACGGACATCGACTTCTACGAGAACGGCACGCAGGCCACGGTCTCTACGGTCACGACGGCTTACGCGATCAACACGGGCACCAGCGGCTTTGCCTACATGCATTCGACGCTGGGCAAGATGCAGGAGATGGTGCTGTGGACCTCGGACCAAGACAGCAACGTCACGGGCATCAACAACGACGCGGACACCTACTACGATGCCACGAACACCACGGCGTTCGTGCGCCAGTTTAGCGGCGCGGCTGCCGCCTACTCTGTCCGCTGCCTGACCTCTCTAGGCTTTGCGTCGGTCTGCATGAAGGTGCGCCGCGACTCCGACAACGCGACGCAGAACATCGGCTTCGACAGCAACGGCGACTTGGACACCGCCGCGATCGCCACGTTCTGCGGCGCGGCCAACGGCTACGTGGCCGTCTGGTATGACCAGAGCGGGAACGGCAACCACGGGACGCAGGGGACCGCAGCTAACCAGCCTCTGATCTACAACGGCACGGCGGTCATCACGAAGAACGGCAGGCCAGCGGCGCAGTTCGATGGGACGAATGACAACATCGAACTGCCGGACGCCGTCCTGCCAAGCACTATCGAGACGTGTAGTGCCTTCACCGTTCAAGCCAACACCAACGGCATTAGCTTCCAACTAGGCGACGAGACAAGTGCTGCTCGGTGGTATCAGAGCTACGTCACGAGCGGGACGGAGTGGGCTGGCTACGCGACATCCGTCACAGCGATCAATCTTGGCTCGTCGTCTTCGAGTCAAAAGCTGATCACAGCCATCGCGGGATCGACACAGGGGAACTACCAAGCCTTCGTCAACGGAACGTCCAAAGGCTCGCAGACGCTGTCTACGAACGCGCCGTTGTCGGGCCGTGGTGAGATCTCGCGACCGGCGTTGCCCATGACGGGCACATTCCAAGAAGTCATCATCTACCACAGCGACGAGTCCACCAACCGCACCGGCATCGAGTCCGACATCGACACCTACTACAAGCCGACGACGGCACTGTTCCTCGACACCTACACAGGCGCGGCAGCGGCCTACTCCGTCCGCAAGCTGTCGCAGTGGTATACCGGCAACTGCATGAACGTGCGCCGGGACTCGGACGCCACTACGCAGGACATCGGGTTCGACTCGAACGGCGACCTGGACACGGCGGCGATCAAGTCGTTCTGCGACGCGGGTGGCGCGGGCACGCGCGGCTACGTGGTCACATGGTATGACCAGAGCGGCAACGGCAACGACGCGACGAATAGCGAAACAACACAGCAGCCGCAGATCTACGACGGCACGGCGGTCCTCACAAGAAACGGCAAGCCCGCACCATACTTCAACGGCAGTAGCCGTATGGCATTCGACGCCAGCACGGTCAACCAGCCTTTCACGTGGTTTGGGGTTGTCCAGAGAGACGACACTACCGTTAGCATTGTGGTCGGCTGGAACGTGTTTAGCTTCATCGGGCGCTACGAAGCTAACGACTTCAGCATCTACTCCGGTACCTATCTTGGGTCGTCTAGTTTCAATAGCACGGCGCAGCAGATGTTCTACGGCTTGTTCAACGCAACGTCGTCAGAGTTGGCCGTCAATGGCGGCACGGCTGTGACTGGGAGTGCGAACACGCGCAACATGACTGGCGGCGGTTGGATCGGGGCCGACGGCAATGGCGGATCGCGAATGCAGGGCACCGTTCAGGAGTTGCTCTTGTGGCCGTCGAACCAGAGCAGTAACCGCACCGGCATCGAGTCGGACATCAACACCTACTTCTCGGTCTACTGATGAGCCACACGATCTACCTGCCGGTCGTGCCTCGGCTCGGCCTGACTAGCGAGGAGCGCGGGCGCGCGATCAACCGCGAGTTGTTCAACCTGACCCTGCCGCGTCACCTGCAATCGCCGGAGCAGACCAGCATCTACGCGCTGGAGTTGATCGAGAACGCGAGCAACGCAGGCCAGTGGGCGTTGGTTGGAGATCACGACCACGTCATCGACATCCACCCCGAGCGCGACGTGACCGCGCTGGTGTCGCTGTTCCCGCAACTGAGCGAGGAGGAGCGCAGCCAACTGACCTACTACATCACAACGAGCGACAGCGTGACGTTCGGCAACCTGCTGCCGTCTGACGCGACCGTGCTAACCCATGAGCAAGCCGAGGCTCTCGGCTGGTTCCCTAGCGACCCGACACCATGAGCGACGACACAGGCAACGGCTGGAGCGAATACAAGAAGCTGGTGATGACGGAGATCGACCGTCTAGCTCGCGAGATCCGGCACGAACGCAACAACGGCAAGCAGGTGCAGCAAGGCATGTGGGAGCAGATGCTGCGGGTCGAGCGCGAGATCGCGTCGCTGAAGGTCAAGTGCGGGGTCTGGGGTCTGTGCGGTGGCCTGATCCCTGTCGTCACCGCGCTGCTCACCAACAAGATCGGACTATGAGAACCCTCTACATCCTCGTGCCCTGCCTGCTGCTTGCGGGCTGCGGCATTCTCGACGCTGGTCAAGTCCAGGCCGTCACCGACGTAGTCAACCAACTGGAGGCCAACCAAGCCATCACGATGGAGCAGGCGGATGCCCTGCGTCAGGCCATCCTGACCAACACGGGCGAGCCGTGGTGGATGCAGCTCGGCAAGATCGCGCTCGAGGTTGGTCTCGCCGTCGCCGGCGTGCGCCTGTGGCGTGGGCCTTCTGCGAGCGTCGCGGAGCGCGCGGCGCGTGTCGCGGCGAGAAAGTCAGCATGAACCACCTAGTTGCCCAAGCGTGCGGCGTCGAGCTCATGAACAAAGTCCCGGCTGTCAACGCTGACGAGTTCCGCAAGGGTCTGCGGATCGCGCAGTGCATGTCCTCCTACTTCGAGATGATCGGGCTGCCCATGCGTCGCGCATACATGGACAAGCTGGCCGAGAAGTTCCTAGCGTTCGTCGATGCTGGCGCAGCCCCGCCCTTCAACGGCGTGCAGGCGGCGCAGGCCGTAGAGCAAGCCATCGCGGAGCTGTGGCCGACGCTGACCGAGGCGGAGCAGCAGGACTACGTCAACGCCTGCAACGCTTTCAGCGCCAGGATGGTCGAAGCCGCTCCCGAGGAAGGCCAGAAGCACTTCGCGCAGATCGTCGCCCGGGAATGGGCCAAAGACCTATAGGGGGGGGGCGTTGTTCAGCTTTGCTGAATGGAGTCCGACGATACTAAGAGTTCGCGGCGAAAGCTGAACTAGGCTATGTGGTCGGTCCGCGATCTTCTCGAACCCGGCGAGCTCCAGCACCTCCGCCTAGTGGCCAAGTGGCAGAAGCGGCCAGTGCAAGGCGTGGTCATCGACGAGGTGCGCCGACAGTTCGGCAGTTCGCGACGCGGTCATGAGTACAAGATCAACCGCACCAAGCCGCTGGCCAATGTCAGCGATGCAAAACTGGCCTGCGAGTCCGCTGGCCCTCTGGAACAACTGATGGCGAAAGAAGACATCCAACTGGTCAGAGACTGTGTCGAGTCCATGCCGACGATGCGCAAGGCTGTGATCCTGCTGGTTCTTGATGGCTGGAAACACAAGGAGATCGCGGAGTACCTGGGCATCTCCACGCACACGATCGAGCACCATGTGCGCCGCGCCAAGCTCAACATCATGGGACATCGAGGCTGGTGATCTGATGCGGTTCAACGCTCAAATGCTGTTCTGGTCATGCACGCTGTTTGGCTGCGTGCTGTTCTGGGTCGCCGTCGTCGGCTGCGTATCGACCGCAATGCGCGACGTGCCCAACGTCATGGCACAGCTTGAGCGCGACGCCATCAAGCCGGAGGAGATGACGCCGCTGCTAGGCGTCAAGATGCTGCCTGAGGTGCAGTTCACCACGGCGCACTTCGCAAGCGTTCACGTTCACTACATGCCGCAGCTCGCCGACGTCGATGGCGGTCTGCCGATCTTGCAGCGTCCCGAGATGCGCCCGGTCGCTGGGCAAGCGTGGCAGATGGTCTGGCTGACTAGCTACGTCGAGCCGCGACCGGACCGGCACACGGCGCTGCTTGTCTCGCTGCGTCCGCCCGGCGAGCCGCAGCCCATCTACGGCGCAGCCGGTGCCATGATGCAGGTGCCCCCAGACTACGTGCTCGTCCCGACTCGCGTACCCGAGGCCGATCTCGGCGAGCGTCCCATGGTGCCGTTTGAGTTCGTGCAGAATCCCAGCGGGCAGATCATGCTGCGAATCATCTGGCCGGACGTGCTGGAAGGAGCGACGGTCTGGTGCCAACTACTGGTCGCCGACGACCGCGTGCCGGCGGGCTGCGTGTCGACGCCGATGCTCGAGATCCACGTGGGCGCGCGCTAGATTCTGGAAAGCCTGCGACATACCGTGCAGGGTATGAGCAAAGACCAAGAACCCGACACCGACACGCCCGCGACCAACCTGCCCGAGCCGCCCGCCGACGAGGCGCAACGCGCGGAGATGCGCGAGCGAGCGGTCGCCTGCGGCAAGGAGCTCACCGAGATCCTCAACCGTCATCGCTGCTTCATTCAGCCATACCTCGAGCCGATGGAGCACATCGGGAACAGCGGCACGCGCGCGGTCATCTCGGCCAGCTACGCGATTCTGCCGCATGAGTAGCGGCGAGGACACGCCGACGCGGCGACTCATGCAGATGGCCGAGATGCCAGCATTCGTCCCGAACAGGTTCCGCGAGGCGCTGGTCCACATCAGCGAAGACGCTCTGGACGGAAACGACAACGGCAAGCTCGGCCAGTGGCTCTACGAGCACCGAGATCGCTTGCAGCGTGGAGGCGACGAGCAAGGCGTCGTGCGCTTCAACCACGAGATCCTGAACGTCGAGAAGCACGCGCCGGACCTGATCCGACCGCTACGCAGAAAGCTGATTGAGCTGCTCGGCGACGCCGATGTCATGCACAAGCTCTGCGTCCCTGCGTTTGATCTGCGGGCGATCGAGATGCACGCGACGCTCTACCACCATGGAGCGCACTTCGACTGGCACGACGACGCTGTGGCGGCAGACGGGCAGACGATCATCGACAGCCGGCGCTTGTCGTTCTGCTACTACATGCACAGCACGCCCATGATGTTCAACGGCGGCTCGCTCGAGTTCCTAGACGGAACCAGCGTCAAGCCTCACAACAACCGGCTCGCGCTGTTTCACCCCGTGCAGCAACACCGCGTGATGCCAGTCGAGTGCTGGAGCTCGCACGTTCTGCACGGTCGCTGGGCCATCGTCGGATGGTTGCACGGCGACGCGCCCGATGGATACCGCGAGCGTCTGCCGGCCATGCGCGGCGAGCCGACTGCGTAGAGAAATGCACGGGCCGCGCCCTCTAGTGCGGCCCGTGCGACGCAACTCGGTCCCGGCGCGGCTCTCGCCCATCCGCGCCTGACTTGCGTCTCTGAGCATAAAAAAGCCCCGAGACTCGGCCAAGCCCCGGGGCAGGAAAGCAGGGCACACGTTGCTCCGCTGAGGATGTAGGTCAGGGAGGGGGAACCGGCAGCGGCGCGCGCCCGCTGGAAGCCTACGACATCTGCGCAGGGTTTCAAGGTTTTCAGTGTTTTCAGTGTTTCACTGAAACCTGCAACACCGCTGAAACCTGCAAGGCGGCAGCTCGACGCGCCTACCACATCCGCGCGGTTCGCAGGTTCGCGCGAACTAGAAAACTCGGCGCGGCTGGCAGGTTGCGAGGTTGATGAGCCACTAGAAACTTCGCCAAGGCTTCCGTTTCCGTATCGCACGCGTTAGCGTGCCGCGTCGAGCAGCACAGGAAAGCAGAACCATGACAGGATGGACCAAACTCCACAGCCGGATCGTCGTCTCGTCGATCTGGCAGCAGCCGGACCACGTTCGGATTCTCTGGGTGACGATGCTGGCGATGGCCGACGCCGACGGGATCGTTGAGGGCAGCGTCTGCGGTCTGGCCAAGATGGCGAAGCTGACGCCTGAGAAGACACAGGAGGCGCTGAACGCACTGATGGCACCCGACCCCGACAGCAGCGACCGGACGAGCGGAGAGCGGATTCTGGAGACTCCCGGCGGCTGGTTCATCATCAACCACGCGAACTACCGCGACCGACAGACGAAGCAGCAGCGTGAGACCGCCGACCGAGTCCGCCGGCACCGCGAGCGCAAGCGCCAGTCCGATCCTGCCAGCGTTACATCCGAACCTGTAACGCCCGGTAACGGGCGTAACGCTCCGCCTTCTTCTGTTTCTGCTTCTTCTTCTGAGAAGAGGACGCGCGGCAGGCCCGCAGCTCCGCGTCCAGAGGACGTGCCCGAGGAAGTCTGGATGGACTGGCTCGAGCATCGGCGGCGCAAGAAGGCCAGCGTCTCGCAGACCGTCGTGGACAACCTGCGCGCAGAGGGCGAGAAGGTGAGCCTACGGCTCGCCGACGTCATGGGGATGCAGGTGACCAACGGCTGGCAGGGCTTCCAGGCGTCGTGGGTCAAGCGCCCACGGCCTGCGCCGCCGCCGGGCAGCTACCCGAATGCGCCGGGCGGGATCAGCTCGAGCGTCGTCGAGCTCGCCCGCAAGGTGGACGAGGAGCGGCAGCGCCGGACGGGCGGCAGCTAGCGGTTCCGAATATTCTGCGGAAAAACAGAGGAAGGACGCTAGACACGGTCGCAGGTGGTCGATACGGTAACGGCATGGAAAGCAACCACAGCAAGGGCGCGTCCAGCGCCATCATCCCGCAACCCGAACACGTCATCTTGCAGAGCGAGCGATGGGCCTTGTGCGGCGGCATCGGCGACACGGACGTGCGGTGCGCGGTTCTGGACGAAGACATCTACGGAGTCAGCCAAGACGGCAACCTTGTTGCCTACGCCTGTTGCCACCGCAACGAGCACCTCGTCGAGGTCACGGGTCAGGCGTCGATCTGGAACGCGGACGGCGATCGCCTTCTTGGAACGTGCAGCATCGAAGACCTTGATCAGACGCTGCCGAAACTTGCGCTGCGAGAGGCGCGCAGGCAAGCCAAGCCGAATCTTACTTTGGCGCAGCGGATTGCAATGGCTAAGGATGAGGAGGGCACGCGATGAGCAACGCCAAGCGCATGGAGATGCTGCGCGCCCAATCGGCGCGCGTGCGTGCTCACGGTGTCGAGCCTCTGAGGCAGGCAGTCTCGCGGGTCGATAGTTTGATCCTAGGCTACATGCTCGACTGCGAGCCTGAGGATGCGACGCCTGCCGAGTTCCAGCAGTTCGCAAGCCAGATCAGTCAACTGCAAGACCTGCGCAAGCAGATGGCGCAGATCGTCGACGCGCTGCCAGTCCCGAAGGAGGCGCAGCAATGACCCACTACGGCTACATCGGCTATCGCTCCATGGGCACGCCTGAGTTGCGCCCGACCGACTACGAAGTCGACACCGACCGCTGCGACGACTGCGGGCAGCAGGCGCTGCTGCTTGACCTTGAGCACGACGAACAAGAGACGGGCAACTGGCGCTGCGCGGAGTGCCAAGAAAACCAACCATAGAGGGGGATCCCATGCTTGAAGACAACCTGAAGGAACTGGAAACGTGGCGGCGCGATCTGCGTCATGAGATCGGCGACCTGATCTGCGACGACGCGCACGACGCGCCGCTGCGCTTGCTCAACGTGGCTAGTGCGATGAGCTACGTCGAGGTCGCGATCCGCGCGGTGGAAGGCGCGCAGAGTGCGATGCAGGAGTGCGGCGAGATCATCGAGCGCATCGAGAGCGATCGAGAGGTGTCCGCATGAGCGACTACCGCGACAAGGCAGGCCGCTACCGCCAGCGCAACGTCCTAGACATCCTCGAGGAATACGGGGCCTGCGTGATGATCGCCCTCGTGATGACCTCCTTCTGGTGGGTCAAGCCTTGCTTTCAGATGCTGGTGGAGGTGATCGGATGAGCGACCGCACGATCGTCAAGGAGTCCGGTCACTGGTATGCCAAGGACGGCACGCAGGTGCTCGAGGTGCCCAAGGCCAAGGGCGACGGATGGAAGCGCACCACGCTGAGGGAGGCGAGGACCATGAACCTCGCGCCCGGCGTGACGACCATCATCAAGTGCGCGCACGCGCCGCAGCTCGACCGCTGGAAGCAGCGGCAGGCCATCATGTCGGCGCTGACGCTGCCGCGCACGCCGGATGAGTCGGAGGACGACTGGCTGCGCCGCATCGAGGTCGACATGGGCGAGACGGCCCGCAAGGCCGCCGAGGAGGGCACGCGCATCCACGCGGCCATCGAGGCGTCGATCGACGGCCAGAACTACGACAGCAACTACATCGGGCACGTCGTCGGCGTGCGCGAGCTGCTGGCCAAGCTGACGAGCATGGACGCAGAGTTCGTGTCGGAGCGTGGCACCACACACCCCTACGGCTACGGGACCAAGGCCGACATCACCGACAAGGCCGGCACGTTCCTGGCCGACTTCAAGGGCAAGGACGGCGACCAAGCCGAACTCGAGAAGCTCAAGACCTACGACAGCCACTGGATGCAGCTAGCGGCGACGCGCGCGGCGCTCGAGTCGGGCGAGGACGACGACCAGCAAGAGCGACGGCGCTGCTACATCATCTACGTCAGCCGCACGCACGCCGGCGCGTGCCACGCCGTCGAGGTCACGGCGGAGCAGCTCGAGCAGGGATGGCGCATGTTCGACGCGCTGCTGCGCTACTGGCAGGCGCGCAACCGCTACACGCCGGAGTGGCAAGCATGAGCGCGCGCGACGATGTGTTGTATGCGGCGGGCAAGGTCGTCTCCGCGTGGCGGCGCGAGCGGCAGTTCATCCCCGAGGAGCTCGAGGACCAGATCATCATGCTGATGCGAGCCATCGAGGCGATGAACGCACAGCCGCGCGCCCGCAACACGGACCCCGAGACCAGCCGGCAAGGCCCGAGGACGGTCCGCATCGCTGGGCACCGGCTCGAGGTCTTGGCGCTTCTGCGGCAGCGACCGCGCACCGACGAGGAGATCGTCGCCAGCCTGAGCGGGCAGATGTCGGCGAGCGGCGCGCGGACTCGGCGGGCCGAACTGGTGCGGGCTGGCCTAGTCCGCGATAGCGGGCATCGACGCCGAGGCGCAACCGGGCGCAGGATCACCGTCTGGGCGGCGGTCTAAGATTCTGCGGAAAAATAGAGGAAGGGCGTTACCGTATGCGACGCCTGCGAGCCCTACTGCGATCACTAACCCCAACGGAGGAAACCATGGAAAGCAAGCAACTCAACGCCCGCGCGATGCGCGCGGCGGTCTCTAAGATCCCGGCGCAGATCGACGCCATCAGCCGCACGCTCGAGGAGTATCTCGGCAGCTACCCGTTCGACGGCTACACGCCCGATGGCCTGATCAACGATGTCATCGACGGGCACGCCGAGGCGCAACTGATCCTCAACAACCTGCGCGCGACGGTCGCGGCGCTGCCGCAACTCCCGCCGCAGGTGCCGCAAGGGGTTGTGGCATGAGCGCCGATTACAAGCAGATCACCGCCGCGCTAGCGGCATTCCACCAGACCGTCGGCACGATCGAGAAGTCGGCGCGCGCGCAATACGGCAACTTCGCGGACCTCTCGACGGTGCTGTCGGCCATCACGCCAGCCCTGTCGAAGCACGGACTGGCGCTCGTCCAGACCTTCGACATCCAAGAGGGCGAGGACATCCTGGTCAGCAGGCTCTACCACACCAGCGGCGAGACCATCCAGAGCTTCTGCCGCCTGATCCGCGTCGAGGCCAGCGGCGGTCGGCAGAACCCGCTGCACCTCTGGGGAGGTAGCGTCACCTACCAGCGACGCTACGCCGCGCTCGCGCTCGTCGGCCTAGCCGCTGGCATGGAGGACGACGACGGCGACATCGCCGACCCGCCGCCGCGCAAGGTGCAGGCTAAGAAGGTCACGCCGGACAAGGTCACGCCGATCAAGGTCGAGGGCTGGGACAGCCGCGAGCACGCCGAGCAGGCGCTGGGCTTGTGCACAGATGACGAGCAGTTGAGGGCTTGGGTCGCGAAGACCGCAGCGAGCGGCTTCCAAGGTCTCGACCGAGACGAGCTGCTTGAGGCATTCAACGAGCGTCGGGCTATGGTCGATCACGCTCGCGCCGAGCAAGAGGACGCCGCAGGTTGACCTACCAGTCGCAGGAATGGGTGCTCAAGCACATCATCGACCCGTTCGGTCCTGGCACCGACGACCCGGAGATGACCAAGCTCGAGGTGTTCCTGCTTCAAGTCATGCACCACATGATGACGCCCGAGCAGCGGGAACGCTTCGAGGAGGACTTCGAGAATGACCCCGAGCTCTTCGAGACGATCATCGACCACGACGACCATCTCAAGGTTGCTCAGTGGATGGAGGAGACCGCTCTGCGGTGCATCATGCTGCGGCTGATCCTTAGCAATCAGGCTCGGCCACGGTGGGAAGACGGCGACATCGCTATGGAGTTACTAGACGCATGACAGTGATCGAAGAGCAAGACGCAGCCTGGGACGAAGCGCCGACCGGATGGGCGTGTTGGCGCGACCGCATGATCCATCTGGGCCTAAACCTTCCCGCCGATCGCCAAGAAGCCAAGCGCGCGGCGTGGCAGCTCGGCAGCGCACTAGAGCGCGCGCACCTTCAAGACACGGGACGACGCGGCAAGCTGTTTCGCCGATGCAAGACGCACGGCGGCGGCACGCAGGGGCACGTCCACTATCCGCAGGCATGGTGGCAACGCATGGACGAGATCGTCCGCAACATGCTGGAGCCGCCGCAGGGCCTGCTGCCGTTTCAACGATGACCCGCAGCGCCGACAACAAGCGCGTGGGATTTCTTGGGGGTGGCACATGCTGGTGATGCCTAGCAACAACACCGGGATCGAGATGGGCCGCATGGTTGGCATGTATCCCGGCCAGCTTGGTCACTTGCTCAACCCTACGCGATTCACCCGTACGCATGAGTGGCTGCCTTTTGCTATCGACAACGGCAGATATGCAGCCTCGACTTCCGGGCAGCGATGGGACGGCGACCAGTTTATGGCCTACTTGCATGGCGTCGTTGGCATGGGGAACGCACCCCTTTGGGTGGTGGTGCCCGATGTTGTGGGCGATGCTGATCAGACCTTGCGGAGCTGGGGGGAGTGGTCGGACAGGTTGAGCGTATTTGGCTGGCCCTTGGCGCTGGCTGTGCAGGACGGGATGCAGCCAGAGGATGTCCCGAGCGATGCCGATGTCATCTTTGTGGGTGGCAGCACGGACTGGAAGTGGCGCACGATGTCGATGTGGTGCGAAGCCTTTAGTCGCGTACATGTCGGCAGGGTCAACACCGAGCGATGGCTGTGGGAGTGCCACGAGGCCGGGGCCGAGTCGTGCGACGGAACGGGATGGTTTCGCGGTCGGCAGAGACAGCTTGAGGGCTTGCTGTCCTACTTGCGCCGCAGTCGTGAAGGACAGCGCGACCCTCGAGGTGCAAAGCTATGGAACTCAGCCGACTGATCTTGCTGAGTGGTGGCCATGACAGCGCGAATCTTGTTCGCAGCAGTGTCGCCGCATCAGTTCCCACAGAGACGCTGTTCGTTGACTACGGGCAGCCGGCCAGCACGCGCGAGTTGTGCGCCGCGCAAGCCGTCGCGGACCAGTTCCAAGTGCGCCTGCATCGACGCACGATGCCCAGCCTTTTGGTGTGCGGCGAGGAATACATGGCTCGCAACATGCTGCTGCTGAGCACAGCGGTCGCTGTTGCTTTGGAGCAGAGCTGCAACACGGTCTGGATCGGATGCACAGACCTAGACGTCGACAGGTTCCCAGACTGCGCGCGTGCCTTCATCCATGCGATGGATGCGGCAGCCCAAACCTACGGCGTCTGCATCGAGTCACCCAAGAGGCAACGCTCGAGCTACATCGTGCCAGGAACGTGGTCGTGCTACGGCCCAGGGCCGCATCCATGCGGCCAGTGCTTGTCGTGCAAACAACCTATGCCTGACCATGTGGATCTCTGAGACCTTCGCTAGCTTTCAAGGCACCGGGCACCTTACAGGCACCCGACAGTTCTTCGTCCGCATGGCGGGATGCTCTGTGGCGTGCCCCATTCGCGGCGAGTGCGATGAGCCCCGGTCGCTCACGCGCAAGCAGGCACAGCAAGTGCGTCCCGGCGATGTCATCGAGCAGGCCGTGGCAGTTGTTGGCGAGCGCGGCTGGCTACATGTGACGGGGGGAGAGCCCACAGACCAGCCCGATGCCTTGCAAGAGTTGGTGAAGCAAGCGAGGCGGGTCGGCATGTATGTGCATGTGCAGAGCTCAGGCGTGCGCCGCGTTCCTGTGCAGTGGGACTGGTTGACCATCAGCCCCAAAATTGACAACCCACTGCAAACATTTGGGCAAGAGATGGTCGTCATCGACAACGGCTCAATCAGTTTGCAGTGGCTACACGAACTCCAAGTCACGACAAGTTTCTGGTCATACTATCTGTGCCCGTTGTGGGGACAGGACATGGAGCACACGGCAAGTCTTGCAGCGGACGCCAAGTGGGATCTCACTTGGCAGATGCACAAACATGGCGGGCTGCGATGACCCGCAGCGCCGACAACAAGCGCGCCCGGTTCCTCGAGGCGCAACAGCATTCGCCGGATGTTCCGGTGACCACCACGCGACCGGTTCGTGTTCAGGGCAGAGCGAGTGCGAACGGTGCCCTCACGGTTGCTGCCGGTCGTGTGGTGGATTTTCCTTTGCGCGTCATGCCAATCAGCGTGCAGGACGCCAAGCCGTTCGTGGGCAAGCACCACCGACACAACAAGCCGCCGCAGAGCGGCATGTTCGCCGTGGCGTTGGCGCGCGGCGACGACATCGTCGGCGTCGGAATCGCCAGTCGGCCGGTAGCTCGCCACCTGCAAAATGGCACCACGCTGGAGATCACGCGCGTCTGCACGCTGGGCGACGCCAACGCTTGCAGCATGATTTACGGCGCGCTGCGCAAAGCTGCCCGCGCGTTAGGCTACCGGCGCGTCTTTACCTACACGCTCGCCGAGGAGAGCGGTGCGAGCTTACGAGCTGCCGGCTTCGTCAAGGATGCCGACGTGCCACCGGCAGCATCATGGCATCGAAAGAAACGCCTGCGATACCAGCGCGATCTGTTCGGCAACGAGACACGCCCGCCAGGGCCAAAAATCCGGTGGGTGTGGAGGCTGGACAAGTAACTTGGACATACCCGCCTACCTGCGTTGGGTAGGCAACCGGGCGACGAGAACTAAAACCTGACCGAACGGTCATTTGTAGCGTGCTGCTCGAGGTCTCGTCGCCCGGCCTTTCTCCCCTTGCGTAAATATATGCGCAGACTCTACACTGCCGCCGCATGAGCCCAGACGACATCCTCGCAGTCACCTGCCACTACTTCAGCATCACACCCGACGACGTGAAGGGCAGGTCACGAGCTCAAAAGGTCAGCGTGCCGCGCAAGCTCGCGTGCTACATGATCCGTCAGATGCTTCCCCTGAGCTTCGAGGACATCGGCACTTGGCTCGGCCTGCGCGACCATTCCACGATCATCTACTACATCAAAGACGTCGAGAGCAAGCTGCCGACCGATCCGCTTCTCCAGAAGTTCTACCACGAGATCGTCGCCTACCTGATGCAGCACAACCCCGTCGCGCACGCCGAGGCCCAAGCCGACACCCATGCCTAGCAGCCGCGTCGGTCTCTGCCTGCCATGGCCTGACAAGAAACTGAGCCCTAACGCACGACAGCACTGGGCACAGCGCAGCGCCGCAGTCAAGCGCGCCCGCAGTCAAGCCTACCTGCTCGCGCGCGGCAGCATGACGCAACCCGGCGAGACATGGGCACCCTTTCAACAGGCAGGGACCGATGACCAGATCAACGTCCGGCTGACGTTCGAGCCGCCCGCCCGTTACCGCTACGACATCGACAACCTCGTCGCGCGCATGAAGTCCAGCCTAGACGGGATCGCAGATGCCATCGGCGTCGACGACTACAACTTTCGGCTCGAGCGTCCAGTCATGGCGGACCCACACAAGCCGCACGGGCGCGTTATGGTCACGCTGGAGATCCAGCCGCATGACTAAGAAGAAGCAACCCATCGGCAGGCCGCGCAGCGTGATGACTGAAGAGGTGATCGACGCGATTCTGCGGCATGTGGAGCTGGGGATCTGGCCCGACCGTGCAGCGCAGCTTGTAGGCATCGACTCCGCAGCCATGCGCAAGCACAAGGAGCGTCACCCCGAGTTTGTCACAGCCCTAGAAAAAGCGGAGGCTCATGCGGAGAGCAGCTTCCACAGCCGAATGCTCCGGGCGATGGACGACAACTGGACGGCGGTTGCGTGGATGCTCGAGCGACGCTTCCCCCAACGCTACGCTAAGCAAGATCCCAAGGTCGTCGTGCACAACGAAGCGCACGCGCAGGCTGGCGTCGCGCAGGTCGGCCCGCCCGTGCCCGACAGCGCCGAGTTCGCGCGGCAGCTCATCCAAGCCACACAGATCGCACAGCGCGTCCTAGCGGTGGAGAATGAGCCAGCCGGCGGAACGTGAGGCGCAAGGCCGCGAGAAGTGCGCGGCAGCTCTCGAGCAGCTCTGCCCGCGCGTCTACGGCAACCCGTGGATACCGCACTGGCCGCTGCCAGCGCAGCAGGTCTTCCTTGGCCTGCACCTGAGCTCGCCGACCGATCGCGTCTTCCAGGCTCTCTACGGCGGCAGCGCAGGCGGTGGAAAGAGCGACGCGCTGCTCATGGCGGCGGCGCAGTATGCGTGGAACGAGCCCGACTTCGCCGGCATTCTGTTCCGGCGCACGTTCACCGACCTGACCCAGCCGGGCGCGCTGCTCGACCGGGCGATGGAGTGGTGGATACCCAAGGGCGCGCACTGGGACGGGACGAACAAGGTCTTCCGGTTCCCCAACGGCGGCAAGGTCGCGTTCGCCTACCTGTTCAAGCCCAACGATCACCTGCGCTACCAGGGCGCGGAGTATCAGTTCACGGGCTGGGACGAGCTGACGCAGTGGCCTACGGCGGCACCATACGAATACGTCGGCATCAGCCGCGTGCGGCGCGGCAGCGACAGCCGCATTCCGCTGCGGACCCTCGCAGCCAGCAACCCCGGCGGACCCGGCCACGACTGGGTCGCGCGGCAGTTCATCGGCGGCATCGACCCCGACACCGGGCAGCGCGCGCCGCCGCAGCACCGCTACGTGCCCGCCCGTATCGCGGATAACCCCTACCTCGACCGCGACGCCTACGTGGCTGGCCTCGAGCACCTGCACCCGACCGTCCGGCAGCAGCTCCTTGAAGGCGACTGGTCCGCTCGTGAGCCCGGCGACTACTTCCGGGCGGAATGGTTCGGCCCGCTCCTCGACCCCGAGACCGACCGATGGCCGAGCTCGGACTGCCAGCGCATCCGCTGGTGGGATCTTGCCGCGAGCGAGAAGAGCACCGCGGCCAAGACCGCCGGCGTGCTCATGGCGCGGCACCGCCGCGGCGTGCGCGCGATCGAGCACTGCCGGGCATTCCGGGCAACCCCTGGCAAGCGTGACGACCTGATCGTCCAGACGGCGCAGGCGGACGGGCACGCCGTCACGGTGGGCCTGGAGATCGAGGGCGGCAGCGGCGGGCTGGCGCAGTTCCACGCGCTCGAGAAGAGGCTGCGGGCGCAGGGCTACCGCGTCGTCGGCGCGCGACCCAGCTCGATGACAGACCGCGAGGCGCGCACCATGACGCGAGGCAGCGCGAGCATGTCCGCCAAGACCAGCCGCGCCGACCCGGTCGCGTCGTGCCTTGAGCGTGGCTTTCAACGTCGCGGCGAGGGACCGGACACAGGCGCACCATGGCACGGCGTCGACGCTGGCAAGACTGTGCACGATCAGACCGACGGCATCCGGCTCTTCGCAGGCCCGTGGACAGCGGACTACCTGAGCATCGTTGAAGGCTTCCCTGACGCCGCGACGTGCGACGAGGTCGACGCTACCAGCGGCGCATGGGCGTGGCTCGAGGCACACCCGCTAGGCAACCGTCAGCCGTTTGGTAACATTCCGCAGCGCCGCAACGTCACGCACGACGTGCACCCCGACGACCGGCAGGAGCGGACCGACCGATGGCTCATGCCATGAGCTAGCAGGCAACCACAGACATGGTCATCTACTTCGCCAAAACGTATCGCCCGCCCGCAGGTGCCAAGGGCAACGCCAAGAAGGTTCTGCGCTGGCGGGAGGAACACGGCGACGCAGTGCAGGGCATGACGCGAGTGGGCTGGGTCCGAGCCCGGCAGCTTGCCAGCGGCAGGCCGATCAGCGCGGAGACCGTCAAGCGCATGGCTGCCTTCAACAGGCACCGCAAGAACGCCGAGGTCAGCGCCGAGCACAAAGACGAGCCGTGGAAGGATGCGGGATACGTCGCTTGGCTGGGATGGGGCGGCACGACCGGCATCGAGTGGGCTATCCGCACCAGCGCATCCATGCAGGACTAATCTGCTACACTGCGCGCACCATAAGGCGACAGCATGACGACCGAGCTACGAGTTCAGAACCAGAGCCAGAACCTCTACGTCCGCGCGCTGTCGACGGCCTACCGCAGCGGCATCCAGGTCCACGACCCGAGCCTGTGGCTGCTCCGCGAGCCCGAACTCGAGGAGAAAATGCTGCGAGACGCCGACATCGCTCACGCGGTCGGATACCGGCGGCACCTCATCGCCGGACAGCGGTGGAACTGTATCCCGCGCGTCACCGGCAGCCCGCGCGCCGACTTGTCGGTCGGCATCGCCAACGAGCTGCTTGACGGCATCCAAGACTTCACGCAGGCGCGGCTCAACCTTGCGCGCGCGTTCTTCTCCGGTGCCCGGTTCGGCACAATCCACGGCAAGGTGCGCACGCTGACGATCGGCGACGGCAAGCCTCGTCGCTGGTGGTGCCCGGTGCGGATCGAGGACCACGACAAGCGGCTGTTCCGCATCGTGCCGCAGCACGGCGAGACGCTGACCGCTAACTGGGAACGGTGGGACGTATACGGCCAAGAGTGGCAGACGCAGAGCGTGCAGGACGCCGCGCACACGATCCGGCATGTCTACCAGGACGACGAAGGCACGCTGGGCCACGGGCGCGGGCTGCGCGAGGCGCTGGGCTGGTGGTGGTATGCCAAGACGCAGGTGTTCCAAGAGAGCCTGCAAGCGGTCGAGCGGTTCGCTCAAGGCATCCTGACCGCCAAGGTCGACGGCGCGCGCGACGCCGAGACCGGCCTGCCGAACACGGAGCTGATCAACCAGTGGCGCGACGTGCTCGAGGATCTGCGCAGCCGGCACGTCCTGGTCTACGACAGCAGCGACACGGTGGAGAGCGTCAGCGTCAGCGGCGAGGGCTGGCAACTGATGAACACGATCCGCGACGAGCTGCGGTCGACGATCTACACGCTCATCATGGGCGCGAATCTGACGACCTCGGCCAACGACGGCGGCAGCTACGCGCTCGCGCAGATCCAAGAGAACAGCACCGAGGCGCTGGTCCAATACGACCGCGAGACGCTCGAGGACACGCTCACCGACGACCTGCTCGGCTGCATCTGGTGGAAGAATCACGCCAACCTGCAAGAGCTCGGCATCGCCAACGAGAAGCCGCGCTTCAACATCACGCAGGAGAAGCGGGAGGATCCGCAGGAGCGCGCCGCAGTCGCGCAGGTGCTTGCCAGCATGGGCGTCGAGCTCTCGCTCGAGGACGTGCTCGAGCAAACTGGATTCCGCAAGCCTGAGCCCGGCGAGGAGGTCGTCAGGAGCGCACCAGATCCGGCCTCGTCGCTATTCGGTGGTCTGGGCCTCGGCACCTCACAGCCCGAGACGGCAGAGCCCGAGCAACCCGCCGAGCCCGTGGACCTGCAAGAGACGGCGCTCAACGGCGCTCAGGTGCAGGCGGCGGCGGACATCATCGACCGCGTCGTCAACGGGCAAATGCCTAGCGGCACTGCCATCCGAATGCTGACCAGCATGTTCAACCTGCCTCTCGACGAGGCGCAGGCCATGGTCACCGAGGCCGAGCAGTTTACCCCGACACCTCAAGCCCAAGTCTGATGGCGAACGTCTACGAGCGCATCGACGACGACAAGCAATTCCTCAACCGTCACCTCGACACGGTCGGCGACGGGACGGGATCGCACGATGCCAACGTAGACGGCAGCGAGGCATCTGATCTGGGGCCGCAACTGTTTCGGATCAACCCGCCGACCGAGGGCACGCATGTCATCCACAGACTGCACGCCGTCGTAGAGGATCAGGGCAACTTCCAGACAGCGACCTACGGCGCGCTGGCCGCGCTGACGAACGGGTTGCGCGTCGGCTACTTCAACACGACGACCAACGCGATCGTCGACGACCTCACCGCAGGACATCCGATCAAGACCAACTTCGACTGGTCGCTGCACGCCTATCCGGCGACGTTGAATGCGTGGGGCGGCGGCAACCAGCACCTTGTCGCCGTCTGGGACTTTGCCGAGGACGGATGCAGCCTGCACGTCAACTCGCTACAGCCCGATCGGTGTTTCGGCGTCGAGGTCCGCGACGACCTGACCGGCCTCATCGCGCACGAGTTCATCGCTTACGGCTACACGGTATGAACACAGACAAGCTGCTCGAGGACGTGTCTGGCCGCTACGCGCGGCTCTACTTCGCAGCCATTCACGAGCTCTACGTCGCCAAGGTCCGCGACGACCGCGTCAGCGCCCGCGCCGCGCGCGAGCAGCTTGCCAAGGTCATGGCCGCAACCATGGGCGTCGGCGAGATCCTGGGCGCTAGCCTGCTGTTGCAGAACCTCAAGCGCAGCGCCAAGTTTGCCGCAGACGAGCCGACGCAAACCCTGCTGCCGCGCGTCACCTTCGACGAGGCGCTGCAAGACATGGTCGAGCGCGCACCCGTCACGCTGGTCGACGCAGCCGAGCGCACCGCGCAGCGCATCGCGCAACTCTACAGCGAAGACGCGGTCATGGCGTTCGTGCGGTCGGCGGAGGAGAGCGTTACCAGCGAGGCGCAGAAGTTCATCGAGCGCGCGCTGCGCGACGGCGTGCCCGAGGGCGAGGCCGGCCAGCGTCTTGCCATGCGCGTCGACGACATCCGCGTGCAGTCGCAGGCGTGGTCAGAGGGCTACGCGCGAATGGTCTTCCGCACCAACATCAACACCGCCATCAGCGCCGGGCGGTTCCGGCAGGCGCAAGATCCAGACATCCAAGAGGTCGCGCCTGCGTTCCGATTCGACGCAGTCGGCGACGGCGACACGCGCGACAACCACGACGCCGCTGACGGTCTGATCATGTCGGTCAGCAACCCCGAGTGGCGCAAGATCGCGCCGCCGCTCGGCTACAACTGCCGATGCCAAGTCGTGCATGTCACGCGGTCAGAGCTCGAGAGGATGGGCCGCATCCGCAAAGACGGCAGCTTGATTGAGGACAAGGTGCCCAGCGGAGCGTTTGCCGACCCTGGATTCCGACACGGTGGTCGGCCTGACCTTGCATCTGTGAGGACGTAGTGCGCGAGGACTGGAGCAACACGCAGGCCAAGTTCCGACGCATCGCCGCCACCATGGGCGTCAGGCGGATTGCCAAGGAGCTGCCAGCGCACCATGCTACGGTCTACCGGCTAATCCGAGGCGACACACAACAACCGACGCACGCGATGCGTGCTGCCATCACCAGAATCGTCAAACAACACGAGAAGCCATGAGCACCGCTCCCTACTTCCACAAGCAGCACGTCAAGATCGTCACCAACACGACGACGGCGCAGAACACGGACATCCTCGAGTCCGACTTTCAGAAGGTCTACGACGACAGCATCATCCGCGTCACGGCGTGGGGCGGCGCGATGAACCTGCGCTTGGTCCCTAATAGCGGCACAGGCGTCAGCATCTTTGGAGGAGCGACTCTCAGCGGCAATCTCCGATACGAGGAGTTCAATCTGGACAGCGGCAGAACTTGGAACGTCCAGACCAGCACTGGCACGGGCTTGGTCCTCCAGTTCCTGCTTATTGAAGAGGTGCGGCTGTGACGCAAACCGTGCAGGGATACAGGGCTACGCGCAACACGCAGGGCCATCTAACGATCCACGACGTGCCGATCTTCGTCGAGTGCGAGCGTGGCGATGTCTGCTTCAACGCAGACTGGATCCAGACGGCAGTGGCCAAGGCGAAGCAAGCGGCGACCGAGGGCTACCTACCGCCGCTGCACATCAGGCACCACGACGACGGGCCGGTGCCCGAGCCGGCGGGATTCTTCAAGATCACGCGCACGGGGCCGATCACCTTCAAGGGCAAGACGCGCACAGCCATCTTCGCCGACCTCGTCATCACCCGACCGTGGGTTGAGGAAGACGTGCTGGCAGCTCGCCTGCCATACCGCAGCGTCGAGATATTCAACGTCGACAAGCCTGCGATCGACAGCCTCGCGCTACTGGATCACGAGCCGCCATACCTGGAGCTGCCAATGCTCATGGTCGCGGACGTCGAGGAGCCGAGCACGCTCAACGTGCCGACAAGCGGCCAGACGGTGCGCGTCGCATCTGCGACTTTCGCCAACCCCTACCTTGCACAAGCCACACATGCCGAGGATGGCGTGGTAGCGTGCTTTCGTCGCGGGCAAGCTGCCCACCTACTCATGCAGGACGAGGAAACGATGACCACCAAGACGACCGAGCAGGCGACCGGCGCTTCGTTCGCATACGGCGACGACGACGCCAAGATGGCGGACGACAAGGCCGAGGACAAGATGGGCGACAACCCGGAGAAGAAGGCTGAGATGGCTGACGACGCCGAGGACGCCGACGAGAAGATGCAGGAAGGCATGACCGCCGAGGCCGTCTGCGAGGCCATCAAGGCTGGCACCTTCGACATGGAGCAGCTCGCCATGATCGTCGCCGACGCGACCGAGGTCATGGAGGAGAAGGGCGACGCGATGGAGCCCGCGCAGGCCCAAGTGCCCGGCGAGGCCATGGCGCGCATGAGCAAGCTCGAGGGCGAGAACGTCGCGCTCAAGGCTCGTCTCGACGAGCGTGACGCGCTGGATCAGCGCAAGGGCGACGTCGGCGCGGCTCTCAAGCGCCTGGAGGACCGCCCGCTGGGCAGCGACCTCGAGGCCAAGCTGACCGCCTACCACAAGGACCACGGCGCGGCTGCGTTCAAGGACTACGTCGACAGCATGGTGCAGACGTTCGGCGCTCTGAGCCACAGCGACACGGCTGCGGTCGCGTTCGCGGCGCAGGCCAACAAGACGCCCGGCATCGCGCTCAACTACACCGAGCAGGGCACCGACGCTGTCGAGCGCGCTGCGCAGTTCGCCCGCGAGCACGCGGAGCTCACAAGGCACGGCGCGACTCGCATGAGCGAGGACCGCTACGTCGCTGTCAACATGCAACGCGTTGGCTTCGCGGCTGACGCCTAACCCCAACCCCTGACGAGGACTGAATCATGGCAGACGTAACTGCACGCAAGACGCTGGCGACGAAGACTCGCAGCGGTCGGAGCGCCTACCCCATCGCGAACGGCGTCACGCTCTACGAGGGCGCGCTGGTCGGCCTGGAAGGCGGCTATCTCAACCACTGGGACGACGGCGCGGCGGACGTGTTCGTCGGCATCGTGCTCGGCGACGCGCTCGGCGTCTCGCCCGGCGCGGCTCTCACGGGCGACACCAGCGCGACCCCGGTTCCCGAGGCGCGCGTCGATGACAGCGGCGTCACGCTGCTGGGTCTGGATAGCGTTGACGGCACGCCCACTGCGGCCAAGGTCGGCGATGTCGTCTACTGCACGACGAGCAACACCGACGACCTGACCCTGACGGCTGGAGCTCTGAACCACCCCGTCGGCTTTATGTCGGCTTTCCGTTCGGCAACCGATGTCGACGTCACGCTGTTCACGACTGCCGAGCATCTGGCGCAGGCCACCGCCTGATCCACACCCTACCCCTGACCAGAGAGAGACACGATGAGCACCGTCATTGCCAGCCAAGTTCTTGCGAACGGGCTGCGGACTGAGTTCGCCGACACCTACTCGGCCATCCAGAACCGACAGGCGGACAGCCGTCTGTCTCTGGTCATGGACCTGAGCATCGGCGCGACCAACCGCGAGCACGAGTTCGCCTACTTCGAGGCCGCGCCGCACATGGCGCAGTGGACTCGAGGCAGCAGCATCCCCGAGGATGCGTTCGACTCCGTCAGCTTCACGACCCCGGTATACACTTGGGGTCGCCGCATCAAGTGGCACAAGGAAGACCGGAAGGACGACCAGACGCAGAGCCTCATGGACATCGCCCGCATGGCGGGCCAGTCCGCTGCGCTGCTTCCTGAGCGGTTCTTCTTCGACCTGCTGACGGGCGGGACGGACACGCTCCCGGCGGTCCCCAACGCTCCCGACGGCGCTGCGTTCTTCGCTACCACGGCGGGCGGCGCAAACCGCTTCGGCGTGAGCTCCGGCAACCTGCTGACCGGCAACGGCATCGCCAGCGTGTCGGCTATCCGCACGGACTACTACAACGCCATCGAGCAGTTCAAGCAGATGCAGGATGGCAAGGGTCAGCCGCTGCTCTCGGACGAAGTGATCGACAGCGGCGTGGTCTGCGTCCACAGCGCAGCGGATACCGAGGCGATGGAGGAAGCGTTCCTGCAGCGCCGGCAGGGCGAGGTCTACGGCAGCAACACCGCCGCCGCGACGCCCAGCAACCTCGTCCAAGATGCCAGCCGCAACGTGACCCTCTGGGGTTCGCAGCGTCTCGCGACGGGCGACTGGTATGTCTTCCTGCGCAACCCGGCCAAGCGTGCGACGTTCATGCTCGACCGCGAGGGCATCCAGGAATACTCCAGCCTCGAGGGCGACAACAACAGCGACCACACGCGCAACACGGGCGAAGAATACGTCCAGTGGGAGCGTCGCGCGGGCGCTGGCATCGCGCTTCCCTACAGCGCGATCAAGATCAACAACTGATCCAACGCGGCCACGAGCCGGCAGAGAGCTACGGGCCGGGCGTTCACCGTGAACGCTTGGCCTTCTTTTTTGTAACCATGAAACGGAGATGACCCGTATGGCAGCTCGCAAGAAGCAGTTCCCCGACTTCAATCCTGACGTCGGCCAACCCGCAACCCTGACGGCGCAGGAGAAGCCGCAGCAGGGCAAGACGCACATCGGCGGCAGCGACCTTGTTCCTGACCTCGAGGCACACAAGGCGCAGACCGGCGTGGCGCGCAGCTACAAGTATTGGGTCGGCGTGACCCCGAGCTGCCCGCGTGAGCACATCGATCTCGCAGGCATCAACTTCCCCAAGGTCAACGAGAACCTCGTCAGCGACCCCATGCGGACCGGCAACAAGCGCCGCGTGCCCGTCATCGGCGCGATCGTCGACATCGACGAGCACCGCGTGCAGAAGATGCGCGACAAGCTCAAGCGCACAGTCATCCGGTTCCTCGACGACGGCGGGCAGACCGAGGAGCCGGGCACCGGGCAGAACGTCGGCGACAACCACGTCCGCCCGCGTCGCGGCCAGATCATCACGATCCCGACCGAGGAAGAGATCAAGCAGCGCCGCGAGCGCGGCAAGCCGACCAACGAATACCGCCCGCACCCCAACGACGTGCCTGCCGCGCGCTACATGTTCGCGCAGATTTGCGAGGATCAGGAGCGCGGGAGCCGTGGCGAATACTACCCCGACACGCTTGAGACGACGGGCCTGTGGTGGCCCGACGAGCTGTAGACCAGGAGCCAAGCAACCATGAGCGGAACCCCGACCGAAACTGAGATCCAGGCGCAGTGGCGCGCTGCGGTAGACATCCTCGAGACGTTCCGCGCGCACATCGACGGCACGCACGCCGGAGCTGGCGGCAAGTGGGACACACTGCTGCAAAGCCTCGAGGGTGAATACACGCCGACCGAGCTTGCCAACTGGGCCGCGTCGTTCCGCTCTGGTTGCTCCGACCTGATGTCGCCTGCGCTTGGCTCGCAGGCGCTGACGCCAATCCTGTTCGAGTATGCCAACCGCATCGACTCGGACGCCACGGCGACGCAGGGCTTCGGCAGCGGCTTCCGCACGTCGGCGCAAATCTTCCGCGCGCTCTACGACTGGTTCGTCGACAACAGCCTCACGGTGCAGAGCCGAAACATCACCTTCGACACGAGCTCGACGGCAGGAGCAGGCAACATCGGCAACGGCGACTGCGGGCGTCTCACCGAGGACGAGAACGGCTTCGCGCTCGAGGCGTGCCACGTTGAGAAGAAGCTGCTGAAGTGCATCGCCGACCAGAACACTGGCGTGCAGGAGCAGGCCGAGGTCTTCGAGGTCTTGGGTCAGCCCAGCAGCTTCGACAGCGTGCTGCGCGCAAGCTATGGCAGCGGAGCCGATGCCAACACGACCATCGTGAGCCGACATGCTGGGCAAGGCAGCGGTGGCAGTCTGCTGACCAATAGCAGTTTCTCTGAGTTCGACAGTGCGGCGACGCCCAAGTTCACCGGCTGGACCGAGACTAGCGGCAGCGCCAACATCGACCAGGACACGGCTACGTTCTACCGCAGCCACCCCGGCGCGCAGACCGACGCTAGCCTCAAGCTGACCGGCAACGCTCTGCTCAAGCAGACGCTGACCAACATGCGCATCCGGCGGCTCGATGTCGACACGCCCTATCAGTTCCGCATCATGGTCAACAAGGCGGCGGGATCGGGCACGGGCGGCAACATCATCATCCGCATGGGCAGCTCGTCCAAGACTGTCGCACTGACCGCTCTGACCTCGACGTGGAACGAGGTGATCATCGACTTCGACCAGAACTGCTGGCCGCGCGACTTCAACGAGGACGCTTTCGATGTCGAGATCGAATGGGCGAGCGCGAGCAGCGGCTACCTGCTGATCGACGACGCGATCTTTGCGCCGCTTGACCAGATCGACGGCACGTATTGGTTCCTGCGCGCGACCGCGTCGACGCACACGCCGTGGCTGGTCGACGACATCCTGAGCTTCACCGACACAGGCGGCGCGCCGGCAACGGGGCAGATCCAGTGGTGGCTCTGGGTGTCTGGCTTCGGCTACCTGCCCAGCACTACCGGCACCCCTACCTTTATTGACCCGGCCTAACACGTCGCGCACACAACACCATGGCGACGCAGCCTGTCTACCTGTTGCTTGGCGATAGCCTGACGCTGGCCAGCTTTCTCACACCAGCCTACACCACTGCGCTAGCAGACCCGGTCTACACGACGGGTGACCGTGGTTCACTGCAACGGATCTGGGACTACGAAGATCAGGCGGTCGAGAACTACATCGCGCACACAAACAGCCATGGCGGCGGCACGCGCATCCCGCCCGCGCCCTACAATGGCGCTGGTCCAGAGTTCAGCCTGATCGCCAAGCTGGCAGCACGCCATACCACAGACGGCGTCGTGCTGGTCAAGCGTTCATCCGTCAGCGCCACGCTTATCGCAGAGGGCACGGGCTGGGTCGGCGACCCACTCTACAGCGCAGGACGTTGGGCCAAGTCGGTAAGCGGCGAGAACTGGGATGAGTTCCAAACGGACGTTAGCGCGGCGCTGACAGCGATCAGCAGCACGCCGCCAACGCTAGGCGAAGTGCAGGCGATCTTTGTCGCGCTGGGCACGAACGACATGGCTGTGGCGGGCGGCGGCGACCTGTTTGCGGATGCCATCGAGCAGTTTGTGACCGACCTGCGAGCCAGCTACGGCGGCAGCACGACGCCGGTGGTCTGGGTATCACCGCAACTTGGCACGGACGTCTCGATACCAGCGGAGGTGACCAAGGTGCGCGCAGCCATCGCTGCTCGAGCGGCTGCTGACCCCTACCTTGTAGCTGTCGACATCGACGATCTGTCCAAGGCCACAGATCAAATCCATCTAAGTCCGGCTTCGACCATCACGATGGGCGAGCGCATGGATGCCGCGCTTGACGCAGTGCAGCCCATCGAGCCCGACCCGCCGGCTGAACCGGCTGCCGCAGCAGAGCTCTGGGAATACGTGCAGAGCGCGTATGACGTCGACGGACTGGTGACTCTAACCAACATTCGAGATCGCTCGGCCACAACCGTCAACGACGCGGCGGGCATCTCAGCAGCAGACGCGGTCATCGCCCTGTGGCCTGCTTACGCGCAGAACGACTTTGATGCGACGGATGCGCTGCACCTAGAAGTCGGTGCGGTCGGACTGATCTCAGTGCTCTGGCGGCGCGGCGGTGCCAGCTCGGCCATCGAGGAGGTCAAGTGGGATCAGGTCTGGGGACCGGACGGGATGATCCAGAAGGTCCGCCGAACAGATGCGCGCGGACGCGCAGGACCCAAGAGCAACAGCGGCACCATCACCAGCACCGAGAGCGGCACGCAATACGGCTGGAGCGACCGCAAGAACCTGCCCGCTGGCTACATGCCGAGCGGCTACGACACGGGGCAGGACTAGGCCATGTCGCGCGTCACGTTCGAGCAGGGCGCGAAGCTGCGGCGGGTCAACACGAACCTGGACAACCCAGCCAAGGCGCTCAAGCAGATCGGCGTGATGATGGTCGCCGAGTCGCAGGCGTCGTTCAAGGAGCAGCGATTTGGTCGCAAGGCGTGGCGCGAGCGCAGCCCCATCAACGTCTTCGGCATCATCAGCGACTTCGCGCAGGGTCGCCGCAAGCCGCCCGAGCGGAGGTTTGAGCGTCGTCCGGCGCTAAGTGATACCGGGCGTCTGGCCAAAAGCATCGCGTTCGCGGTCAAGGGCAAGGTTGTCGAGGTCGGAACGACGGTGCCGTATGCGTCGCTGCACAACTTTGGCGGCGTCAGCAAGAGCGAGAAGATCACGCTGACGGTGCAGCAGAGGATCGGCAAGTGGCTCGCCAAGCAGAGCGAGGACTTGCAGGAGCGTCTTGGCTGGTTGCTTGGTGATCAGGCTCGAGATCAGCAGCTCGAGATGCGCGTGCCGAAACGTCAGTTCGTCGGCATCACGATCAAGACCCGCAAAGACATCCGCGAGACCATCGGCGTTCGGATCATGGAGGTTGGCAGGTAATGGCAAGCGGCAACGTGTCCAAGGTCTTGCGCGCTCCAGGGCGGCTCGTCATCAAGCCCACCGATCTGACCGTCGAGTTCCCCTACGGCGGCATCGAGGTCGGCAAGACCAAGCTCGTCGTGCTGACCAGCTTCAACACCAGCGTCCGCATCGAGTGCGAGGGCTTAGGCAACGAGGCCAGCGACGTCCTTGAGCGCACGTCGCGCTACGTGTTCACCTGCTTCATCCGTGCATGGGACGATGACGCGATTCAGCAGTTCTTCTCGAGCAACTTTGTGCAGGGAAGCGTCACGGGTCACAGCCTGCTGCGCGAGCCCGGCAACCGCGTCGCGGGCGCTTCGGCGCTGTCGCGCGCTGTGTCGATGCTCTACGTGCCCGACGATCCGGTCAGCAATCCAGCAGTCCTGATCTACGAGGGCATCCCCGATTGGTCGGAGAATGCCGAGCTGGCGTTCCAACGGCAGGAAGAGCTCGGCTTGCCTATCGCGGTCGAATGCGTGCGCAACAGCAGCGGCAACATCCTCGAGGTCGGCAGGCTCGCCGACTTGTCCCTGTCATAGAATGCTGCCATGTTCTCAAAGAAGCGCCTGCCGGACCTCACGAATGAAGCCTACGAGCGCTGGCTGCGCGCGCAGCGCCCGCCGTTCGAGTGGTTCCTGCGGCTATCCCAGGTTGAGCAGGAGCAGCTCGCGATGCTCGGCGACGCTCACGCGCAGGACTTCGTCGTAGCCTGCGGCTATGCGATCCGCGACCCAGAGGCTGCGGACGCGGGGATGTCTGCCTTGCAAGGCGACGACGAGGCCGAGGCGACGCTGGCAATGAAGATGGCGCAGGGCTTTGCGTCGAAGCTCATGCAGATGCAGCAGCCACAGGAGCCGCCGCGAGAGCGCACACAGCGCACGATGTCAGGATTCGGCGAGCGACGCACGACCGAGGAAAACAAGGCGGCAGGGCCGACCCTGTGGGGCGTGGAGGCGCAGCAAGCATGAACCCGTGGCAGATGGCGCAGCAGCTCAAGCACGAGCTGGCCCAAGTGACATGGGACGGATCGACGAACCCAGTCTTCGGCACACGCAGCGTCTACGTCTACGCTGGAGCACCGCCGAGCGACGAGGAGCACCCGCCGCAGTTCCCGTTCTGCCTTGTGACCATCGGCACGGGCACGCCCGACGAGGACCACCCCGAGCTCATCCAGCAGACGTTCAACGTCGTCGTCGCGGTAGAGGTCGCAGGCGATCCGCTCGGCGAGCAGGCTGTCATTGGCGGCTCGAGGTCGTCGGCATCGCGCAGCAGCGGCGCGGGCATCGCTCAGGTCGCAGAGCGAGTGCGCTACGCGATCCAGAACCTGACGACCTACGACGGAGCCAGCATCATCGTCACGGGCAGCGGCGTCGGCAGCCCGAGCACGCTAGGGCGCGGGCGGCAGGTCGTCTTTGACGAATACACCGTCGAGGCGCTGTGCACGTCGCAGCCGCATTTCCCCGCGCCGCAGCAGCTTGCTAGGTCTGGATCAAGCTGGTCATGGCAAGGCGAAGCATTGTCAGGGCGCTATGACTTTGCGGGATACGTTCTGGGATACAAGGCGGGAGCTACGCCCGCCACGTCGGTCGATGACATCACCGCAGTCTACGAAGACACCGACGATACAGCGACGCACACGCCCGTCGATGGCAGCACCTACCACGTCTTTGCCAAGTTCAACACGACTGGTCTGACTGGTGTTCACGAATACAGCGCAGTCGAGGTTGGGAGCTATCTGGCCACATGACGCTCCGCGACGACATGATCTTCCGGCCTACGCTTGGGCCACAACAGCAGCCGACCGCGCGCGCGCGTGCTCGAGATGATCGCCGCTTGGACCGAGCGAATCGCAAGGGCGGCGTGCTACGACGCTTGCGGCTGCTGCGGCAAATGCGTCGCCGACAGATGCGACTGCGCAGCGCAGCTAGCGGTCAACGTGCGACGCAGATTGCACGCTTGGGTCGCGCAGGTCTTGCACGCGGCGCGAGCGGTCTGGCGGGTAAGGCAGTGCAGAAGGGTGGCCAGATGTTATCGCGTCACCCGGCAGGCGTCATTGCGCTAGCGTTGATCGCGGGCGGCATCGTCGCGCTGCGTCTTGGTAGCGGCAAGACGTTTGAGCAGATGGGCGACGAGATGAACAACATGATCCTCGGCGACATGGATGAGGCGGCGCGCGCGAAGATGAGTG